>JQIA01000601.1_pt1 | contig 18733 bp, 12 predicted proteins | sample 811431 | NCBI WGS metagenome assembly JQIA01 (sample SAMN02998118, study PRJNA258478) | marine sediment metagenome | biome: marine; feature: seafloor; material: sediment; isolation source: oil-polluted sediment collected from 3 locations (0.5 km, 0.7 km and 0.9 km)... | place: USA: Gulf of Mexico ...
CCGCCGCCGTAATAGATGTGATAGAACCAGCTCCGCCGGGCAAGGGTGTTGCCAGCATCCTATCACCTACTTTACCAATCTTTACCCTTAAAAACTCTTCACTCCCCAGCTTAGAATTTATTTTTCTTATCGGTTCTACCTCAATTTTCTGCCTTTCATTTTCATAAGTAGAAGCCATGTGATGAATCAGAGGTTTCACAAACTGCTCAAAGGCAACAATTGCAGAGACTGGATAACCGGGAATACCAAAAACAGGTTTTTTGTTAACGTTACCAAACAGTAGCGGCTTGCCCGGCATTATCGTTACACCATGAACAAACACCTCACCTTCACGACTGATGACAGCTTTTGCATAATCCTCAGAGCCGGCTGAAGAGCCACCAATGATAATGATAATATCAAAGTCATCTTTTTTTGATGCATCGACAACAGCATTTGCAATAATCTCCATATCATCTGTTATCAGAGGGTTTCGCTGATAATCTGCGCCACATTTCTCTGCAAGCCCGCTTAAAACAAAGGAGTTTGATTCGAGCACCTGCCCGGCCTTCAAATCGGTTGCATTAAATCCCTGCCAGTCAACCAGCTCAGACCCGGTAGGAATAATTAAAAGTTTTGTTTTTTTCCTCACGGCTACTGAAAAAACACCCCCTGAAATCAGGGCGCCAACGCAATAGGGTGTGATGACATGGCCCTGTGGGAATAAAAGTTCCGTCGCAACAATATCTTCACCCATTTTTCTTACATATTGAAATGGAAATGCAGGGGCCTCTATTTCGAGCTTATTTTCACCAGTAACATTTACATTCTCGATCATAATAACAGCATCAAATTCATCCGGGACAAGGTGCCCTGTATTGATATATGAGGCATCGGCACCGATGATCAATTCTTTAGGTGCTGATTGACTTGCTCCGAATGTGTTTTCAGCTTTTACCACAATACCATCCATTGCAGCAGCATGAAAACAAGGGGAACTGACCTGTGCGGTAACAGGCTTTGAAAGTACTCTGTCAATAGCATTTTCTACTGTAACAATTTCTTCTGATATTTTTTTTGGGGGAAATTTTTCGAAAAGGATCTTCTGCGCTTCTTCAAGTGTTTTCATTTCAAGATAAACATTTCTATTTGATGCCATAAAACTACTCCCAATTAAATTATCCGGACTTTTACAAGCGCCCCTTTTTCCAGACCTTCTGTATTCAGAGGTATTCTGATAAGCCCATCTGCCATAATCATTGTGTTAATCATACCTGATTTACCAAGTACCGGTTCCGCATAATTCTGACCATCTTCACTATAAAGCTTAACACGGATAAATTCTTCTCGTCCCTGAGCCGAAGCGAGGTTCCTTGTCAAAACAGCCTCTTGTCTAAAACTCTCTTCTTTCTCAGATATTAATCCGGAAATTCGTCTAATAAATTTTTTTACAACAACCTCATAAACTATCATTGCAGAAACAACATGCCCTGGCAGCCCCCAAAAGGCTTTACCACCCACCGACGCAAGTATTGTCGGTTTTCCGGGACTGATTGAAATACCATGTATAAGAATTGCAGCATCTGGTAATGCCGACAAAGCATCAACAGTAAAATCCCTTGTACCAACAGAGCTGCCGCCTGAAATCAGGACCATATCCGCTTTTTGGAAAGCTTCTTCACAGACGGATTTTAAACTGCCAAAGTCATCTTTAACTATTGCAAAGGTATGCGGTAAACCTCCTGCCGTCTTTACAAGTGCAGACAGGGAATGTGTATTAATATCTCTAATGTGGCCAGCGGGCGGGAATTCATCTACAGGTACAATTTCATCACCGGTTGAGATTATTCCAACAATAGGTCGTTTATAAACTTTAACCGTTAGAACGCCAAATGCAGCCATAAGCCCAGTCTCCTGGGGTCTTATTTTCAGCCCTTTAATAAGGACTATTTTTCCTTTTTCAAAATCTTCGCCTTTTTCGATAACATGCTGCCCAGGAGCAACACTTTTTGTTACCTCTATCGCAGTCTCATCAATCGCTTCTGAAAATTCTATCATAACAACGCTGTCAGCACCTTCCGGGAGCATTCCACCGGTTGCAATTCTTGCAGCCTCCCCTGCCTTTATGGGAAAACCAGGTTCCGCTCCCATAGCGACACTGCCTTTAATCATCAAAAAAGCTGGTGTTCCGGTTGAAGCTCCAAAAGTTGAAGAAGCGGCGACAGCATAACCATCCATCGTTGAACGGCTAAAATCAGGTAGATCAATATCTGAAAAGATGTCTTCCGCAAGGACTCGGCCAACTGACTCACTAAGAGAAACAACTTCTGTTTCAACAACAGGAAAAGTTGAAGTATACTCCAGAACCTGCTTCAAATCTGCAACCTTAAAATATTCCTTCATAATAGTATCCTTTTAGCACAACGAAAAAAACAGTCAAATAGCTTTATATCTCAAATCTTTGCAACATCAAACATGTTTTACTTTTTGCAGACAGAAAAGGCTTAAAGCAAAAGAGCTTGATACAAATACCAAATTCCTATATTTAAAGACAAATGATAATAATAAATTTAAAGGAAAACATGAAAATCTCTTTTAAGATCCAACTGATTATTTCTCTATTCTTCTATATTCTTTTTTCTTTTCAAGGAGCTTTTTCCGCGACAGTAAAAACAGGTGAAAAGCCTGCCTTGTCAGTAAACCAGATTCTTGACAATCTGGAAAAACGGTTTGAAGGTTCTGGTTTTTCAGCTGATTTTTATCAGGAATCACCTATACAGGATATAGGCATTACAGAATCAGCCGCTGGGGAGGCTTATTTTAAAAAACCAAAGAAATTCAGATGGGAATACACTACACCTGATACTCTCCATTACATTTCTGACGGAAAAAAATTATGGATTCACAGCCCGGAAGATAATAATGTGTGGGTCGGAGAAACAGCCTATTTTTTTGGAAAGGAAAGCAGTGCCAGTTTCTTAACGGATATTAGCCTGATAAGAAAAAAATTTAACGTAACAATGAGTGATAAAAAAAGTAAAACTGATTGGGTACTGGCCCTTACGCCTTCTACTGAAGCAGCATTTGGGCTTAAAAAAATTTTTTTATCCATTAGTAAACAAACAGGTAATATTTCAAAAATTGTATCATTCAATTTGAACAATTCTGAAACAAGAATAATTCTTTCCAACTATAATTTCACCAAAATACCACCAGACGAATTATTCGAGTTTAAAATGCCAAAAAACGCAAATATTATTCCATTAAAATAGCAACACTATCAACCAAAGGCCAGACAATGAAACAAAGAATAAAAGAACTTCTAAAAGAAAAAAATGCCATTATACTTGCTCACAATTACCAGCCACCTGAAATTATCGATATAGCCGACCTAAGTGGCGACTCTCTGGAGCTTAGTATTAAAGCATCTAAAACAGATGCGGACATTATTGTTTTTTGCGGCGTACACTTTATGGCTGAAACAGCATCTATTCTTTCACCTGAAAAAACTATTATTCTACCAAACGAAAATGCCGGCTGCCCTATGGCAGATATGGTTACAGCTGAATCTCTAAAGCAGAAACTTTCTGAATTACCACCAATGCCTGTTGTCACCTATGTTAATTCTTCTGCAGCAGTAAAAGCACTCTCAACTATTTGCTGCACATCTGCAAATGTCATCAAGGTTGCCAACAGTCTACCTGAAAATGAAATGCTGATGACACCCGATAAAAACCTTGCAATGTATGCAGCTGCAAATACCGATAAAAAAATTCATTTATGGGAAGGTTACTGCCCATTCCATAACACACTGACTCCTTTTGATGTTGAGCTTGCAAGAAAAGAGCATCCGGGAGCCCATTTCATGGCACATCCTGAGTGCCCGCCAGCAATCCTTGAAATAGCTGACAGCATCCACAGTACCTCAGGAATGATTAAATACGCAAAAGAATCAAAGGGCCAATCCTTTATTATCGGAACCGAGATCGGTATTTTATACCCAATTAAAAAGGCATGCCCTGATAAAGAGTTCTATCCGGCTTCAATGAAAATGGAATGTAAAGATATGAAAATAATAACACTGGCTGACATTGCCAGTAGCCTGGAAAATATGACGGGTATCGTAAAAGTCCCTGAAGAAATAAGGATACCGGCTCTTTCTGCCGTTGAAAAAATGATCGAGCTAAAATAAAAAAACTGTGTGGTAAGTTTATTAAACCCGCCACACAGAAACTATCGATAAGCAGCTTCTGCGATATCAATTCCTTTGTAATAGTGCTTAAGAATCTTATCATAAGAATAATCTGCAAGGGCCATCTGGTGAGCTCCCCACTGGCTCATGCCGACGCCATGACCGTAACCACGACCTCGAAAAACCAATTTATTCTTTTCTTTTTTTACATCAAACCAAGTACTTTTCAACTCTACAGGTCCAATTTTCAGTCTGAAATTATTACCAGACAACCTTGCCGAGCCCATATCTGAGATAATTCTGAAGGCTTTTATCCGACCAGATTTTGAACGTCCCTCAAGTTTAATTTTTTTTATTTTCCCGATTTTCAACCCGGACTTAACAAGAAGCTTCTCAAGTTCTTTATAAGTAAGTGAAAGTCTCCATTTTCTTGCTTCCGGGATTGAACTAAACTGATCTGAAGCACTCTGTAAATAAGCGAGCTCTCCCCCCCATACATTCTTAGAACTTTCAGTTTGGCCACCACTGTTTGCGTGAAAGTAAGAAATAATCAACTGGTCATCAAACATCATAACCTTACCAAAGGTTTTATCCACAGCCTGACTTGTTTTTTGCTTTTCAGAGCTATACCCCCCATAAACCTGAGATGCTGTTGTTGCAACGAGATCATAATTTTTATAGGACGGTTGCTTTGACTTAATATGGAGGGCATACGTCCGTGAAGCAATCGCCTGAGCCTTCAGAGCTTCTTCTGACCAAAGCCAGGACATTTCTTTTGGCACGACCCCATACAGGTATTTTTCAATATGGAGGTGGTTTACTGCTGTCAGCCCACGCCTCCCGCTATGTACAAGAAATTTTCCTCTATAACGTTTGCCCCCAAGGTTGAGAAATTCATTATCAGTCTCGATTTTACATTGTTTTGCAGACGTTTTTTCTGAATTCACTACAATCATCCCAGCCTTTTTTGCCACAACAACCGGGCCTGTACCGAAAAAAATAGTTTTACCTGTTGTAAGATTTGAAATTCGAATATCTGCAGGAGAACTAAAAACAATAGAGGGGACATTTTTTTTCAACAGCACCCTTATTTCTTTATCCAACGGTAGCACCAGTTTCTTTATTTTATCAGGCACATCGATAAAGTATCCCTTTGCTTTGTTCATCCATATCGATGTAGAGCGCCTTATTTGGGAGGCCGGATACATTTCTGAGTAAATTTTAAAAGTATCATAAGCCTCCTGGTATTTTTCCATCTGGAATAGTATCCGCCCACTCATAAAAAAAGCATCCGGTGAGGCAGAGCTGTCAGGAAATTTTGTATATATCTTTTTATAAATTTTTAATGAAATTTCAGGTTGATCCAGATATAGGTCATAAACAGTACCAGCAAAAAGAAGCGCATCTGCCCTGCTGTCATTCGTTTCACCAGAATTGGATATTTTGTTATACAAGCCAGTGGCTTCGAGGTATTTACCATTACTGATAAGGACTGATGCTTTTTTAAACATATCCAAGTCTACCGTAGACCCATAAGCGCCTCCAGAGAATAACAATAAAACCATTGTTAACAGAGCTATATTTTTACCATAATTCCAAATACAAGTCATACCGGCTACTGAAGTCCCATTAAATCATTAAAATTACAGAATTACCTTTAAACAACGGTGCCTTTTGGCAAGATACTCTTTAACATTGATTCCTATTTTTAGCACCTGGTTTTTTTTATTAGCCAGCCAGCAACTTTTTATCAAATAATCTTTGATTTGTTTATTAATTTCTATTATTCTTTTTTGTAATGCTTCTAACTTAAAGATCATCCGACACTTCAAAGTATTAATTGGAAAAGAATTATGTCAATTGCAGAAAATGTGGGGACAAAAGCACTCAATCTGACAAGCCATATAATAAATCTGTTTGCTTTTACATACAGATTACTTGAGATATTCATCATTCAACCAGCCTCAGGTAGAGCCCTCTCAAAAAAAGCCGTCGTTGAACAAATTTATTTCACTGCTGTCCAGGCACTTCCGATCATTGTCCCAATCGCCCTAATGGTTGGAACAGCCTTAATCATTCAGGTTTCAAAACTGTCAGGTGACCTTGAACTGGAAAAAGCAATTGTGATTCTAATTATAAGAGAATTAGGACCGTTCATAACTGCACTGATTGTCATTTTAAGATCAGCAACCGCAGTAACGATTGAGATTGGTTGCATGGTAGTTTATAATGAAATTGAAACAGTAGAAATGGCAGGTGCCGACCCCATGAGAATACTCTCTTTTCCAAGGTTCGTGGGAATCACATCCGCTGTTGTCTGCCTGTTTGTTATTTTTAATATTGTCGCAATTTTCGGTGGCTATATCATCGTCTGGTTAACAACGAATTTAAATATCAGTTCTTTTTTATTATTGGTTGGAAAAGCGATAACAGCAACTGATCTTGTAGTAGGTCTTCTAAAAGCTTTCACCTTTGGTATATCAATTACAGTTATCAGCCTTTATCATGGATTTAAAACACCTAAAGTCTTTACATATATTCCAATAAGTGCCTCTAAGGCAGCTGTTGAATGTTTTTTCTGGTGTATGGTGATTAATATTTTTATTTCTGCAGTTTTTTATTTATAGGTATTTTATGCACGTTATTGAACTTTTAGATTACGATCTTGACTCTAACGGACTTGGCAGCGGTCTACAATCATGTTTTTTTTCCGCAGAAAAAGGTGAAGTATGGAAGCTTGAAGCTGATAATATAAACGATTCTCACCTCTTTATAAACGGTCTTGCAACATTGGCATATCCATCCAAAGGTACTTACAGCTTCAATGGCAAGGTATTAAATTTTTCAGATTACCGACATTTATTATCTGCGAAAAAAAAAATCGGCTACCTTACTTCTGAGACAACACTCATAAGCAATAGAACAATAAGGGAAAATCTAACCCTTAACAAAGTATACTTCGAAAATAATTTATCTCCAGAACTTAGCGACACAGAAATGTCGATGTGTGAACTTTTTATGCTCAATACAATTTTGGATGTAAGGCCTGTTAAGCTGACAGCATCTGACATTAAAAAAACAATTCTCGTAAGAGAGTTGTTAAAAAAACCTGACGTTATCATTATAGAATTTCCGGATGAATTTTCAGGATATCATGCACGTAATGATTTAATTACTGTCTTGCAAAAAGCAGTAGAATCAGGTGTCATATTAGTCTACTCTTCTTACGATCAGGTTTTTATTAGTGCATTTTCCCATAAAACGATTTCCATCAAAGATGGCATCTTAAATCAAGTCCCATTGAAACAAAGGGTATAAAAAGGAAACTGAGATGATTCTCAACTTTAATTCAAAGGAAAAAATTGTCGGTACTTTTTTAATAAGCGTTTTCATCCTGCTGTTATCGTTGGTCGTATTGATCGGTAGGGGAAAGGACTGGTTTAAGAAAAATGTGATCTATTATGCATCCTTCTCAGAAAGTTACAACATTGACAAAAATGCATCCGTAAAACTCTTTAGTGCCGATATCGGTAAAGTAACAAATGTGACTCTTGTGGGCAATAAGGTTGAATTCACTTTAGCAATTTTTGAAGATTTTGCCCATAGAATCAAGACAGATTCAATCGCTTCTATTGAAGGCATCAGTTATATTGGGAATAAATATATTTCGATAAAACCGGGTACTCAGAAAGCAGAAATTTTAAGGCATGGCGGTAAAATTCGGTCTGCTGAAAACAAATCACTGTCAGATCTCCTTGCAGAATTTGAAGTTGAGAAAACAGCAAAAAAGGTTATTCAATCCATACAGGATCTTTCTGAACTTGTGCATATATTAAAAGATCCTGAGGGGCCCTTATTTACTGGCCTTGCAAGCATTAATAAATCTCTTTTTGAAATTGAGCAACGAATTGGCCTGATAATGGAAAACTCAGTTGTTGCATCGTCGAAATTTCCTAAGACGGTTGAACAGTTCAATAAAGACCTTGAAAAAATTCACGAGGTCAGTGAACGTTTAGTTGAAAATATTGCAGTAGTCAGAAAGATACTGGACAATGTAGAAAAAGGGAGCAAAAACGTTCCAGCGATAACTATTTCAACAAAAGATAAATTACAGAAGGCCGGTGAAATGATACAGGGAGTCAATGAAGTCACTAAAGCTCTCAAGAAAAATATACTTCTGAGATCAAACGTACCGGAAGCACCAAAAGGGGATAGCATAGACGCAGGTTTACGCTAATAGACCACCTGTAGCTGTAAGCAGCTCTATTATTCAGGAATTGCTGTGCTCCGAATTTTTTCAATTTTATCTTCTGCAATAAAATTGTCAAATTTCAGATGAATTGAAAACAGTCCTTTTTTCTTTTCCTTGGCACCGATGATGACACCTGTCCTGGAAACTTCTATCGGTGTATCAACTGTAATAATTCCTGCGATAACCTTTAACTTTCGACCTAATAACAAACGGGCTGTATCCCGCTTCTTTGTTTTTATTCTAAATGCAAGGCCACCCAAAGAGACATCGATCATATCACCTTTGAAAGGTTTACCTAACGGCTTGTTGGATTCCTCTAAAAGCTGAACAATCGTTTTCCCTTTAACATCTACCCTTTCCTGCTGCCTCCGTTCAATACCTTTTTTATTTATTAGGGTATCCACGCTTGCCCCGACCGAACAATACTCAAGCAGTTTTTTTTCCAACAATGGAAAACGTCTTTCAATGTTTTTTAATTCGTCCCGTTCAATATAACCAAGCTTAACTTTGGACAAGGTTATAAGGGAAATGGTTGAAACTGTTATCGGGAAAAAGGTTTCAGATCCAGCTATATCACCGGCACCTAACATTTTCAAAAAAAATTCATTGTCATTTTGTCCATAAACAATTTTCAATTGTCCACGATTAACAAAATACAACCTTGAATTTGGATATCCCTGTTGAATTATTGTTTCATTTAAATCATACTCAGCATTAACAACACTATAAAATAAAGCATTTGCTTCCTCTTCTGTAAGGCTTTCATATAATCCAGACCAAATATCTATATATTCATTTGCAACAACACTGCTCTTTTCAGACTCAATAACATCACCTGACCGAACGATCTCACTTAAGGCCATCGGGTCTACGTCAAAAAGCCAGTTTCTCATTTCCTCGGCTTTTACAAAATTCTTTTCTCTAGCTAGCTTGACAATCAGTTGATACAAGACTTTTACCGCTTCTGAAATATTACTTTGTCTTATATACTCTTTGACCAGTGCCTCAATTTTTGCAGGGTCTGAGCCCATAAGACTTGAAATCCTGTTTTGTAAGGCCGTGTCAGTTCCGTCTTCACCAGGTATTGCAATCTTCTCCTGTGGTTTCTGATTTAAGAGTTCAATGGCCTTAGCAGCAGCGGCTCTAACTTCCGGGCTATATGCTCCTATCCCCAAGACACCCTTATGTTTCACAATTGTTTTCAATGCCGGAACGGCCTTTTTAGAACCAATCTTACCAAGAGCAACGCAAATCGCTATATCAAGGGCATTTTTATCTTCTGCAGAACCTGTCGCCTCACCTTTTAACAACTCGGTAAGAGGGTAAACCACCTCTTCATATCCAAGTTTTCCAAGAAGATCAACAGCAGCAGCCCTCTGCTTATCTCTTTCAATCGCCAGAGCCCGTGTGAAAAATTTTAATCTCTCCTCACCACCAATTTCAAAGGCACAATGAAGAGCAGCATTTGAAATATTTGTATTTTCGCTTGTCAAAAGTTGTTTCAACACGTCAAGGTTTTCAACACCACCCATCTGAGTCAAAAGCTTCAGAAGATTTCGTACATAAAACCAGGAACTACTCTGCTGTATTCTCTCAACAATTGCCGGAAGAGATATCTTTCCTATCTCGGCAATTGCATTCATTATTCTAACACGATGGGCCATATCACTGCTGCTTCTTAAAAGATCAAGGAGTGACTCAAGTGAAATAGTCCCGAGTCTGATCAGGGTATAATAAGCATTTTTCCCTTCATTGTTATTATTCGTGTTAAATTCATGTAACACTCTATCAAAAATCTCTTCAGTAGCAATATTCCTGATAACCTTACCTGCAATAGCTTTGATAGCATCAATTTTTGGGACTCTGTCATAATATATAAAACTGAATGTTTCAAGAATCTGATTCCCATCTGCATAAAGATTTTTTTTATAAAGATAGCGTGAATGATTTTGAAGAAGGTTACAGACAGGCTCATAGGACGGTGTTATTTCAGTTTCCGTCTTAATCCAGAGATTTAGATTTTGGGCAAGCCGGGTCATTTCATTCCTGCCATCCTCACCTGTAAATTTTTCTCCAATTTTAAGCAATGCGTCAGAAACACTAATTCTAATGTCCTTAGACTCACCCACAAGCCCAGCGGAAAGTCTATTGACGATTACTCTGGCCTCTGGTTCCTGATCATCAGCAAACAGCCTTGAAACAATAGCCGGAATTTTAGCCATAAGCTTCTCATCAAGAAGAGGCTCCTGCTCACCACTTTTTATTTTTTCGAGTGAACTAGCCAAATACGCTTTATCTCTTCTGTTTTTTTTCTGTTCCTGAGTAATTGTTTTTTTGATTTCGTCACCCAGAACTGATGTTCGCTTGTTTTTTGTCAGGGTTCTAAAAACTGAATTAAACCGCTCCTTTTCATCGGCATTTATTTTTTTATCTGCATATTCTCCATATTCTCGAATACAATGAACCTTGGAAACAAATTCAACATACTGGTCATCACTTAGTGCTTTTATAATGCCTTCAGTCAACCCGCTATCATAATTATTGGCCATTAAAACACTGAAGAGTTCACTATCAGTATCAAAAAGTGAGTTGGCAATACCTTCAGAGAGAGACTTTCTGTTTTCCAAAGGTGTGGATGTTTCAAATGCCTCAAGCATATTCCCAATGGCTTTATGATATATTTCTTCCGTATAAGAAGCACCGCTATTGTTAAGTTGATTCAAACCGGACTCAAATAAATCAGACACCCAGCGGGAATCATTTGCCTTTTCGCCAATGCGCATATATTCATTATCAGTAATATTTCGCTCACCTAAAGCAGCCCTGATCATATCAATGTCGGCCTGATCTAAAGAGTTTAATATGCCATCCTCCTGATCAACAGCCACGTAAATTTTGGGTGTAAGGGAAATATTATCGAGTGATGCATTTGATGTTATTTTTTGAATACCACCTTCAAGCTCCACATCATCAGGGCTCATACTCATTATGGAAATAAAAGTTTTGAATTCACTCTTAAGCATCTCCCGTTTAATGATGATACTTTTGATACGAAGGCTTGACATGATATCCCTCAATGTAGATATCTGAGGTAGTTGTTGATACTTATAGCTGAGCGCCTGACCTGATATTAAAATATTATTCTCAGACTCTGCAATCAAAAGTGTAGGGTCCTGTATCAATGCGCTCCTTATTGAGTTGTAGGCTTTATCGATTGCATTTGTAATAATTGCACTTGAAGGGGGATAAAGGCGCATATTTGTAATTGATGCAATCACAGACGCCATCGCAGAAATTATTTTTTCCGGTTTTACTGAATTTGACATAATATTCCTAGTTTATTATTTTTTAGCTTGTTTCATCTCAACTCAGCTGAAAGAACGTAACAGAATCTTCAGCAATCAGAACGTAGGTCTTTTCGTATTAAGACATGCCCCACCAGACAAAGCCTCAACAGAAGTATAAAAAAAGAGTTAATAATTGTCAAACATATGAGATTTTTGATAAATCAAAGTAAATGAATACCCCTAATCGTCTTCCGGGTAAAAATAATCTTCACTGCCATTGTGAAGCACCTTTTTCACCTTAATATGCCCTTTAAAAATTGCAGCTCTTTCCGCTTCTAGATAACCTGGCGATTCTTCCAAAAAGTATCGGTTCCAAATTTCAAACTCAAAATCCAAAAAGTCATCACTGTTTTCATTAACACTAACAATGTAATATTTACAAGTCTCCTCATCAGGATTACAGGAAATCATATCAGTGTAATTATACACGTTACTACACCCATCAGAACAACTTATTCCAGGGGAATCATAAGCCACGTACATCCTTAAATCCTGACTTGCAAAGCTTACTCCTGGAACATATCTATAAAGAGTGTTATCAAAAAGGCTGCTATGAAATTCAAAGAAAAAACGATGGCCTGAAGAATCTATAACCCCGACTGACGTCTGGCGACTTACTTCATAATAACGGGTTGCAAAGCTATAACATTCATCACCAGATGCATCACATCTGATGTCACTGTTCTCAGTTTCAATTATCATATTGCCATTGTGTGTTACCCATGCCCCCTCATCACTAGTTATCGTTCCATCTTCCGTAACGGACTCCGAGCTAGAACTACTGCCACAGCCTGTTCCTACAGAACAGAGCAAAACGGCAGACAAAATCAGCCTGAAAAATGTTCGTTTTATTTTCATAATCTCCCCTTTCTATCCCAGACAATATTGAAACTCAGTGATAATCATTCAGTTTTTTTTAATAATAACCAGTACTCGTTTATAAACGAGCCATTCTGTATACTCATAATCAGAACAAAAAAACTCCAAAGGCCCTATAATAAAGGACATTTGTCTATCGAATAAAGATTTATTGAAAAGTAGCACAAATACGATGATAATAACAAGGATAAATGAAGCCGGCAGTGACTATGTAACGGACAATTTAAAGGGTTTAAGACTCTGAAATTATAAGTCATGGTGAAACCAAAATAAAAAAGAGCATCCAGAACCTGGATGCTCTTGTTCTTTTTGTGGCTGAGAGACAGGGATTTGAACCCCGATTAACGGCGTAAGAGGCCGTAGTCATACCGTTAGACGATCTCCAAATGGGGCATCTTCTAAACCTAATTTTTATGAAAAACCCCTAAAAACCATTGAAAGTTGACACTTTTTTAATCCCAAGATTCTTACTAATTGTAGTGAATGATAAAAAATTACAAGCACAACCTGTTTTTATGGTTGTTTGTGTGCTACTTTTATTAAGAAGATTTTCAAGCCAACGTGTTAAGCAATCGGTTTAACACACAAAGTAGCTCCTTATTTGAAGAAAAAACAAGGCTGTTTTATAAAAATATAAGTATTTTACTGTTTCATTTTCACAGGGAGGCAAACTTTTCGTGGAGAGTCATATTCAAAAAACCCTTAAGGCAAATATTTTAAATAATATCCCTGTAGCCATTGCATTTCAGGATCTTGACCAGAAGATACAATGGGCAAATAAGTCATACCTGAAAGCTGTAGGAATTACTCTTGAAGAACTCACCGGTAAAAAATGTTTTTCTATCTTGGGACATTCAAGACCCTGCCGAAATTGCCCTGCAGCAAAAACTGTCGAAACATTTGATATGGCTGAGACTGAGTTAACTATAGAGAATCAGGAAGTATGGAGATATGCTAAACTTGGATGGAAGGTAAAAGTCACACCAATCAAAGATGTTAATGGTACAATTATTGGGGTGGCTGAGACTTTTCTTGATCTCACGGAGGGTATTACTCAGTACAGCCGTCAGGAAAAAATCATGCCCGCTCTTCTCAGGTTATTCGAATATGCCACCACACATACAACCCACGAACTACTGAAAGAATTTCTTGACGAGGCTGAGCAAATTACCGAAAGCCGGATCGGATTCTACCATTTTGTTGAGGAAGATCAGGAGACTCTATCGCTCCAGATGTGGTCAAGTAGCACACATAAAGTATGCTCGGTAGCCGATGCTGGAACTCATTATCTTATAGATGAAGCGGGGGTCTGGGTTGACTGTGTGCGAGAGAAAAGACCGGTGATCCACAATGACTATGAAAGTCTACCACACAAAAAGGGGCTTCCAGAAGGCCATGTAACAATTACCCGAGATCTTGTGGTTCCGGTTCTTCGTGGCGGAAAACTTGTGGCAATATTAGGGGTTGGCAACAAGGAAACGTTTTATGATAAATACGATATTTTAATCGTAGCACAATTGGCTGAATTGGCGTGGGAAACAGTTTTCCGTAAGCGTTCCGAAGAGGAATACAAGAAGCTGCAGGAGCAGTTTGTACAGGCTCAAAAAATGGAAACCATAGGCACATTGGCAGGTGGAATTGCCCATGATTTTAATAACATCCTTTTCCCGATTGTCGGTCATACGGAGATGCTGTTAGAAGATATACCAGAAGATAGTTCATTCCGGGACAGCCTGAATGAAATTTATAAGAGTAGCCTGAGAGCCAAAGAGCTGGTAAAACAGATCCTGACATTCTCCCGTCAGGATACGAGCAAATTAAGGCTGATGAAACTGCAGCCTGTTATCAAGGAAGCATTAAAACTTATTCGCTCTACAATCCCGACAACAATTGAGATCATACAGGATATAATTCCTGACTGTGGTGTAGTCAAAGCTGATCCCACACAGATTCATCAGATTGTAATGAACCTCACAACGAATGCTTATCACGCCATGGAGGAGGCTGGTGGAGAATTAAAAGTCAGCCTGAAAGAAATCGAATTAGGTGAACAGGATGTGCTCAGCCTGGGTTTGAAACCAGATATTTATGCTTGTCTAAGAGTTTCTGATACAGGCGTAGGTATAGATAAGAATTTAATAAAAAAAATCTTTGACCCGTTTTTCACAACAAAAGAGTTAAATAAAGGTACCGGCATGGGGCTTTCAGTTGTGCACGGCATTGTAAAAAACGCTGGTGGTAGTATTCATGTATACAGTGAGCTTGGCAAAGGGACAGAATTTCAGGTTTATTTTCCGGTGGAAAAGAGTTCTTTCAAGGAAGGGAAAAGCCAGGTAAAAGAAAAAATCCATGGTGGTAACGAGCAAATCCTTCTTGTAGATGATGAAAATGTTATCATAAAAATGGAACAACAGATGCTGGAGCGTATGGGGTATCAAGTTGTTTCACGGACAAACAGTTTGGATGCTCTTGAAACCTTCAGGGCTAACCCATACAAATTCAACCTGGTCATCACTGATATGGCAATGCCCAATATGCCTGGGGACAAACTTGCAGCCGAATTAACACAAATACGCCCTGATATTCCAATACTACTATGTACAGGATTCAGTGAAATTATTTCAGAAGATAAAGCCATGGCTCTTGGAATTAAAGGTTTTTTAATGAAACCTGTTGTGATGAAGAATTTATCAAAAAAAATACGTGATGTGCTTGATAAAACCAGGGGTGGTCCTTAAGGATAATTCAATATTTGCCTGTATCGATTTGAGCAGGGGCAATTTTGGAACACTCTGGCAACAGTACTCTCTCACCAGTGATACTCACCTCGTATCTCTGGTCTTGGTTCAGCCTTTCTGTTTTCACCTGGGATCATAGAACCAGATTGTGATTAATTCCCTGAATGATTTTTATTTTGACGAAGATATGATTAATTACTACTGTTTTTCACTGGTTATTGTTCTTTGGATTTTTAGGTGAAGATGGCTTAGAGTGGACACTATGTTGACACCAAATAAAAAGGGCTTAGCCCAATTGAGCTAAACCCTTATTTTTTAAGTGGCTGAGAGACAGGGATTTGAACCCCGATTGACGGCGTCAGAGGCCGTAGTCCTACCGTTAGACGATCTCCCAGCAAAAGCGAGACTAAAGTAAAGAAAATCCAATAAAAAGTCAAGGGGTTTTTATTGGTTTTCTTTGATATATTTTATCGCATTTTCCAATCTTAGTAAAGTCTCTTGTTTCCCAAGAACCTCTATCATTTCGAAAACACTTGGGCTGACCCCTGAACCGGACAAAGCAACTCTCACCGGGTTGGCAATCTTCCCAAAGCCAAGTTCCATATCAGCCATTACTTTTTTGAAAGCGTCCTCAAGGTCTTTCCCCGAAAAATTTTCAACGGTTTCAAGCGCTGCAATTATATTTTTTAAACAATCAAAAGCCGGTTCCTTGAAGTTCTTCGCTGCAGCCTTCTCATCATATGTATCAACATCTTTAAAATAGATACTGATACCGTCAGCTATTTCAATCAGTGTTTTGCTTCTCGCCTGAAAGGTGGAAATTGCATGAGCAAGTTTTTGTTTCTCTTCAGGCACGCCGCCCCGCTCTTCTAGAAAGGGGGTCATCGGCTCAATTAGAGCTTCTGGTTTTGATGCTTTGATATGCTCAGCATTCAAGGCAAAAAGTTTTGTCTGATCAAAAACACCAGGAGAACTACCTATATTTTCAAGGTTAAACTTCTCAATTAAATCTTCCCTGGTAAAAAATTCCTGATCACCGAAAGACCAGCCTAGGCGAACAAGGTAGTTCAGCATTGCATCCGGAAGAATACCCATATCTCTGAATTCTGAAACAGACATGGCGCCGTGGCGTTTACTTAATCTTGCTTTATCAGTGCCAAGTACCATTGGGAGGTGACCGTAAACAGGTAAAGCAACGCCCAATGCCTTGTAAATATGCATCTGCTTGGGTGTATTATTCACATGGTCATCACCTCTTAAAACGGTATTAATACCCAGTGTAATATCATCAATCGCCACAGCAAGATTGTAGGTCGGCGAGCCATCACTTCTTTGAATGATAAAGTCATCAAGCTCAGAATTTTGAAACGAGATATTCCCTTTCACCACATCCTCAATCACTGTAACTCCAGTAAGAGGCATCTTAAATCGTATTACTGCGTTCTCACTTGCAGAAAGATTAAGCTCCCGGCATTTGCCATCATATTTGGGTTTTTTCCCAACAGCTTTTGCTTTTTCTCTCATCGCATCGATTTCTTCAGGAGTACATGTACAATAGTAGGCATTCCCGTCATCGACAAGCTTTTGAATATACTCTTTATACAAATCATATCTTTTTGTCTGGTAATGCGGGCCATCATCCCAGTTGATATCCAGCCATTCCATCGATTCAAAAATAGCATCAACAGATTCCTGAGTCGACCTCTCAGCATCAGTATCTTCAATTCTTAATACAAAGGTACCTTTATTTTTTCTTGCATAAAGCCAGTTGAACAAAGCTGTTCTGGCTCCGCCCACATGAAGGTAGCCTGTCGGGCTGGGTGGAAATCTTGTTATAATTGTATCCATTATCTTTACCTTTTATTTATTTAAAATGGTTGTTAACTGAATTATCCCCAGCGCTTTATTAAGTCATTTTCAATCTTAAGATGGTCAAGTACTCTGGCGACAACTGTATCGACAAGGTCATCAATTGACTTTGGTTTTGAGTAAAAAGAAGGGGAAGGAGGCATTATTGTGGCACCTGCCTCTGTAAGTCTCAACATATTTTCTATATGAATCTTGCTGAAAGGTGTTTCCCTCGGTAATAGAATCAAGGGCCTTTTTTCTTTCAGGCAGACATCAGAGGCTCTTAATATAAGGTTGTTGGCGACACCGGAAGCAATGGAAGCCATTGTTCCCATCGTGCAGGGTGCCACTACCATTGCATCATATTGAAAGGAGCCACTTGCAAAAGGTGCATAAAAATCATCATTATCGTAGATAGAAAGAGATGAAGATGGCGTTGCCTTTATCTCAGCTTGAGCCAAAAATGCTTCGATTGAAGCACCTGAAAATCCTGCTTCATGGGAAAAGACTTCTTTACCTGCGTTAGATACCACCAGAAAAACATCCACATTTTTTTCAAGTAGGACTTTTAACAGGCGAAGACCATATATAACACCTGAGGCGCCACAGACCGCCAACACAATTTTTTTATTTATTCTATTTTCCATAATGCCAATCAGCAAATAAGCTCATTAATAATAATTCCAACCAAAAGAACGACTGATAATATACTGTTAATATGGAAAAAAGCAATATTTACATTGGAAAGATCATCGGGTTTAACGAGTCTATGCTCGATCACAAGCAAACCACCAATCAAGAGCAATGTAAAAGCGTAAACAGCACTCATACCAAATGCAAAGAAAAATAATGTAAAAAAGAGAAAGGTTGCTACGTGCAACAGGGTTGAAATCTTAAGTGCCTTTTGCACACCTAAAGTTGAAGGAATCGAGAACAATTTCTCTTCTGAGTCAAACTCAACATCCTGACAGGCATATAAAATATCAAAACCGGCAATATTTGTCATCAGGGCAAGGGAAAGGCAAACAATCGGCCATGATAATGAATTTGTAACAGCCACCCATGCCCCGATCGGAGCCAGTGAGATAACAAAACCCAAATAGATATGACAAAACATGGTAAATCTTTTTGTGTAGGAATAAAGCAACAGTAAAATCAGTACTGGTATAGAAAAATAAAAACAAATTTTACCCAGCATCACAGCAGAAAAAATAAAAATAAAACCAGAAACCGCAATAAATTTTATCGTCGCATTTTTTGAGATTTCTCCTGAAGGAATCTCCCGCATTTCAGTTCGTGGATTTTGCTTATCAATATCAGCATCAACAAGTCGATTAAATCCCATTGCGGCAGACCTTGCTGCCACCATTGCAATAATAATCCAGAGAAAGGTCCAAAATGTTAGCGTATTTGTTCTTGTCGCCAAAACAACAGCAGATAAAGCAAAAGGAAGTGCAAATATAGAATGACTGAATTTTATCATCCGGCCATAAACTTC
>JQIA01000602.1_pt1 | contig 18722 bp, 4 predicted proteins | sample 811431 | NCBI WGS metagenome assembly JQIA01 (sample SAMN02998118, study PRJNA258478) | marine sediment metagenome | biome: marine; feature: seafloor; material: sediment; isolation source: oil-polluted sediment collected from 3 locations (0.5 km, 0.7 km and 0.9 km)... | place: USA: Gulf of Mexico ...
ATATACCTGTTTGTGCGTGGATGGGATGGAGCAGGCACAAAGTGCTGATGACCCCTCAGTCGGTGATTTGGAAACCGTTGCTGACCCAGACGGCGGTTGTTATCTGCTTTTTACCTCCGGTTCAACAGGAGAGCCTAAGGCGGTTTTCGGCAGGCACAAAAGCCTGAGTCATTTTATACACTGGGAGATCAAGGAGTTTCAGCTGGATCATCGGGTACGAGTCAGTCTCCTGGCAGCACCCACCTTTGATGTCAGTCTCCGGGATATTTTTATTCCTCTGCTCACTGGTGGTACTTTATGTATTCCGTCCCCAGCAACACGGAGCAGTGCCTCTGGTTTGTTTGCATGGATTCGTACCGCACAACTGCACCTGATCCACTGCGTACCATCCCTGTTTCGCCTTATCAGCAGAGAGCTTGCCCATCATCCAGATCCCCGTAACGCGCTACCTGACCTGCAAAGGCTTTTCCTTGCCGGTGAACCAGTTTATGGCCAGGATGTCAGAGAGTGGTACAGTCTTACCGGTGGACACCCTGCTCTTGTCAACCTGTATGGTCCTTCGGAAGGCACTTTGGCTAAGGCATTTTTCCGTATACCGGATATTGCCTGGGAGCCGCAGACGATTATTCCTCTTGGCCAGCCCATCGCCAATACGGCACTGTTGATCCTCAGAAATAACCGTCTGTGTGGCATAGGAGAAAGAGGGGAACTGTATATTAAGACGCCTTTTCTTAGTAAAGGGTATTATAAGGACGAGGATTTGAGTTCCGCAGTTTTTGTGCAGAATCCGTTGAACTCGGAACCTGACCTTATCTACAGAACCGGAGATCAGGCCCGTTATCTGGAAGACCGCTCTGTAGAATTCCTGGGACGCCTGGATAATCAAGTAAAAATTAACGGGATCCGTATTGAGCTGGGAGAGGTAGAGCAGGCTGCATTCCAGCATTCGGCAGTGCAGCAGGCGGTGGTCATTGCGCATACACCGGGACGTACCGGTGCCCAAGCAACTGGGCCAGTACTGGTCTGTTACTATACTGCGGCAGAAGATCTGCCACAGGAAGCCCTTCGAGACCATCTCCGTCAATATCTTCCAGAATATATGATCCCACCTTTTCTTGTGCAGTTGCAGGAATTCATCCTCAACCTGCATGGTAAAATTGATCGCAGGGCTCTGCCTCAACCTGAAGAGTTGTTGTATCAGCGTGTACCCTACCAAGCCCCGAAAAATCAAGTAGAAGAGAAGTTGGCGGTGATTTGGGGAGAAATTCTCGGGTTGGAGAAAGTCGGGGTGCAGAGCCCTTTTATTGAATTAGGCGGCGATTCACTAAAAGCTATACGTACGCTCTCAAAGATATACAAGGTTTTTGGGGTGGAGTTGAGCCTCAGAGACCTCTTTGCCGTACCAACTATAGCCGGTTTAAGCCAGCTGCTTGCAGAAAGGGACCATGTGACTTTTCAACCAATTCCTGCTCAGCCTGAGCAGGAGGATTATCCTGTATCCCATGCGCAGAAACGTCTGTGGACACTCCAGCAACTGGATATTGATGCACGGGCCTATAATCTGCCTGCTGGTTTTCATTTGAAAGGCCCCTGTGATATGAATGCCTTTTCTACAGCACTTCGCCAGCTCACAGCGCGTCATGAGGCCCTGCGGACCTGTTTTGTATCACGAGGCGACGGAGAGGTGAGGCAGAAAGTGCTGCAGGCCTCTGAGATTGATCTGCAGATTATCGACCTGCGGGGGGAAAACAATCCAGACGCTCAGGCTGAACAAGCTATGCAGGAAGACCGTCTGCAGCCTTTTGACCTTTCTGTTGCGCCTCTGTTACGTGTCAAACTGATCCGGCTGGGCGAATCAAGCAATCTTCTGCTTTTCAATATCCATCACATTATTTGTGATGTCTGGTCATTGGATATTCTTGTTCGTGAATTTGCAACGTATTACCGCGCCGCCCAGCAGGGTGTCCCCAGCAGGATCCAGCCCCTGGAGATTCAGTACAAAGACTATACAGTGTGGCAACATACCTTGCTTGCAGACAAACAGGGAGTGCAACAGCGTCAGTACTGGCTGAACCAACTCAGTGCTCCGTTGCCGCAGCTCGATTTGCCGACAGATTATGTACGACCTGCTGTACAGACCTTCTGTGGAGACACCGCACATCTTGTTCTGAATACCAAACTGCTTGCAGCACTGCAGAAACTTTCGCGACATTGCGAGGCCAGCCTTTTCATGACCCTGACGGCCTTGGTTCGAGTGCTCCTGTACCGTTATACCGGGCAGGAGGATCTGATCCTCGGGGTGCCTGTAGCTGGTCGGCAACACCCTGACCTGGAATCGCAGGTGGGACTGTATGTCAATACCTTGGCATTGCGTGAACAGCTTCGTCCTGCAGAGCCTTTTATCACCTTTCTTGACAGGATAAAACGCAGTACAGCAGAGGCATATGATCATCAGTTGTATCCCTTTGATCAGCTTGTAGATGAGCTGAAGCTTGAGCGGGATATGAGTCATGCTCCGCTCTTTGATGTTATGGTGATGTTACAGAATGTAGCGTCGGTGGAGCTCCAGCTTGACGGACTGGAGATTCTGCCTTGGGACGAGGAGAATCACTGGGAGACAAGCCGCTTTGACCTGATGTTTCACTTTATGGAGCAGAGTGAGGGGCTGCGCTTGGATCTCAACTTTAACACGGATCTGTTCAAGCCAGAGCGTATCCAGAACATGCTGAAGCATCTGAAGCATCTGGCCACCGTAGTATGCCGTGATGAACAGCAGGCTCCTACAGCACTGCCCATGCTCGGTAATGAAGAGCAGGAACTCTTGCTTAAACATTTTCAGCGACAGAGCGCACGGCCTGCAATATGCCCAGCAAATGATACGCTGATTGATTGCTTTGCTCGACAGGTCGAACAAGGCCCGGAACATCCTGCGGTGCTTCTTGAAGGCCATCAACTGTCGTATCAGGAACTGAATGCGTCCGCAGAGCGGGTTGCATCCTTTCTTCGCCATAGGGCCGGGGTACATCCGGGAGATATTATTGCCGTTGCTGCAGGCAGAACTCTCTCAGCCCCTATTGCACTCTTAGGCGTCTTGAAGGCGGGCTGTTTGTATCTTCCTCTGGATCCGGGATATCCTGAAGAGCGTATCAGTTACATGCTTGAGGATAGCCGTTGTCAGACCGTACTGGCTGACAGCACCTGCACCGATACGCTGGGAAACTGTACAGCAGAGGTGTTTACCGTCCAAGAGGCTCTGGACATTGAGCATGACAGCGAGACAGAAAGCTCGCAGATCGATAGCGGGGCAACAAGACAGGCCCATGATCCGGCCTTTGTGATCTATACCTCCGGTTCCACAGGGCAGCCCAAAGGAGTGGTTTTGGAGCATGAGGGCTTTATCAATATGATCCTTGACCAGCTCAGACATTTCAGCATCACCCCACAGGATAGGGTCCTGCAGTTTGCCTCGGCAGGTTTTGACGCTGCACTATACGAATCCTTCATTGCCTGGCTCGGAGGTGCATCGTTGGTGCTCGTGCCACAGGAAGTCATCGAGCATACAGAACGTTTTACAGACTATCTGGAAATACAGGGAGTGACTACCGCAGTCCTGCCGCCGGTTTATCTGCATGCCTTGCAGCAGCATTCGCTGCCATCCATACGGAATATTATGACTGTGGGGGAAGCAGCGGTTGTTGCAGATGCCCTATTCTATGCCCGCAGCAGAAAATATCTGAACGGCTACGGTCCCACCGAGGGATCTGTATGCGCTGCGGTGCATCAGGTTGACTCGGAGCAAGATTATCCTCACGGTATTCCTGTGGGCAGGCCCACGGCAAATATTCCAATCTATATCTTGGATGCACAGCAGAATCTCTTGCCTGTCGGTATTCCCGGAGAGATCTGTATAGGAGGCGTCGGAGTCAACAGAGGATATCTGTATAAGGAGAGCCTGACCCAGGAAAAATTTATTGCCAATCCTTTCAGGCCAGGGGAGCGTATGTACCGGACCGGAGATACGGGTTACTGGTCATGGAATGGAGAGGTTGTTTTTACAGGAAGAGAAGATGATCAGGTGAAGATTGCCGGACACAGGATTGAGCCGGAAGAAATAGCCTTGACCCTGCGCCGTCATCCTGCTGTCCGTGATGCTGCTGTGTTTGCCGTGGAAGACAGTAGCAGCAAGATTCTGCTGGCCTATTATACAACGGAAGAGAACAGCGCAGAATTACTTGGACAAGAACTGCGTACCTTTCTGGCTGCCCAAGTGCCCAACTATATGCTGCCAGCCTGGTTTGTTCCCCTTGAAGATCTGCCCCTGACAGCAAACGGTAAGGTTGACAGGAAGGCTTTGCCAAGTCTACAGGAACTGAAACAGCAACGCGACGCGGCTCCTGCTCTGCCGGGTAATGACATGGAGGAGCGTGTCGCAGCTGCATGGAAGACTGTGCTTGGACTGGATGAGATTGATATTAATGAGAACTTATTCTCTTTGGGTGGGGATTCCATCAAGGCTATTCAGATCGCGGCCCAATTGCACAATAACGGACTTTGTCTGGAAACGCAGACTATCCTCCATTTTCCGACAGTGGCACAGCAGGCAATGGAGGTGAAGTCGGTTGAGCGGAGTATTCCCCAGGAGCCAGTCACTGGTACCATCCCCCTGACCCCTATACAGTCCTGGTTCTTTTCCAGACCGGATTGGGAAAATTCGAAACCGCATCACTTCAATCAGGCGGTACTTCTCAGAACAACAGAAACCTTGGAGCACGAAGCTGTCTGTCAAGCTATCCAGGCCTTGCAGACCCACCATGATGCACTCAGAATGCGTTATATCTTGCCAGCAGATGAAGCGCATAAGGTTCTCCAGAAGAATGCAGCACCGGAAGCCTATCCGCTTGCACTGGAGCGTATTGACCTGCGTGATCATCCTGAGCCCTCTGTTGCAGTGGAAAACGCGGCAGATGCACTTCAGGCCGGTATTGATCTGGTCACAGGTCCATTGCTCAGGGCCTTGCATTTGCTCCTGCCAGAGGGAGATGCTTTACTCCTGGCTATTCATCACTTGGTAGTTGATACGGTTTCATGGCAGATCCTGTTGCAGGATTTCACCACATCCTATACTCAACTTCTTGCCGGACAACTGGTCGCCCTGCCGCTCAAGACAGATTCCTTCCAATGTGCTGCAGAAAAATTACAGGAGTATGCGTCTGGCAAGGCCCTGCAGGAGGAGAGAGGATACTGGGAGGAACTCCTTGCGAGTGCCCCGCCTCCTTTGGCCAAAGACCAGGAGACAGCAGAGAATACAGAGGCGCAGAGTGCTGTACTGACTCGCAGTCTGGATGAGACGGAAACAGCACAGTTGCTTACAGTAGCACATCGGGCCTATCATACCCGGATGGACGACCTGCTCCTGACCGGGCTTGCTATGGCACTTCGGGACTGGCAGGGCAGGCAGAGTACTCTGATCGAGCTGGAACGGCATGGCAGAGAACCGCTTTTTCAAGATCTTGATGTCACCAGGACAGTGGGCTGGTTCACCAGTACCCATCCCTTTCTCCTCACTCTTCCCCTTGATCATGACCTTGGTTACTGTATAAAATATGCGAAGGAGGCTCTGCGTAACATCCCCAAAAACGGTATAGGCTACGGGATTTTACGCTATCTGGCAAAATCCCGGTTGGATGTGCCACATCCTCCGCAGATCAGCTTCAATTACCTCGGAGAAATCAGTGCAGCGGAGCCAGGACGCTTTCAGCGGGATTTAGAGCATACAGGCCGCACAGTGAGTCCACGGGCACCGAGACCATATGATCTTGCGGTATTATGCGCAGTATCCGAAGGTCAATTCCACATCTCTCTTTCCTATCATAAGCAGCAGTATTTATTACCCTCTGTTGAACAGTTCATGGACAGGTACTTGCAGTCCTTGCGTACAGTCATTGCACATTGTACGGGTTGCCAAAGTACAGAATTGACGCCTTCTGATCTGACCTATAAGGATCTCAGTCTGGAGGAATTGGAAGAGCTCTTTTAGCTCTCACGATATACGGCGGTTCAGCCCCCCTGCTTTCGACCGCAGGGGGACTGTTGTTCATATTGCACTGTCCATATTGCACTGTCCATGCGTGCAGTTCACTCTACAACGTAACATAGGAGGGAATATCTTGATTACTTTTTCGTATAGGCACCTCAGAAGGTGTATTTTTTTGGTCGCTTTTTTTCTGTCCTGTTCGGCTGCTACTGCAGCCGATTTTTCCTGGCCCATGTTTATCCCGGCGATCCTCGGGACCCATAAGGTTGCTCCTGAATGTGTCACAGGCAGGTGGGATATATATTATGCTTGGTCATGTGATGATGCCAATCAGACTTTTGTCCGGAACTGGGTTTTCGATGACGCTACCTGGGCCAATAAACGCGCAGGCGGTACCTGGTTGCTGAGCGGCACAACGTTCCAATTCATCTACGGTGCGGACAAGACCGGAACCGTATACACCGGAACCGTGAATAGTTCCTGTGATACGATGACTGGAACCATGGAATCGTACAGCGGCAGTACAGGATGCTGGACAGCTGAACGGGTACAAAATAGCAGTAATTGAGCTTTGAAAAGATATAGCTATTTGTAAATATTTTGAATTTATAAGGAGAAAATAGAATGCATAAATATATATTTCCGCGCAGCCTGCTTCTCGCAGCTGCACTGACTGTCTCTGTCTGCACTGCTTCGCATGCTGAATCTACATCCTGGGGGGACATCCTTGCCCAGTCATCTATGTTGGCTCCAGGTTCTGCCAATGGTCTACCCCTGCCTAATACAGTACCGTACAAAACAGGCACAACACTTATTGTACCCCAGATGCGTCTGGATGGAAGTGAAACAACGCTGATGAAGCTTACCATAGATATGGATGGAACATGGTCTGCTGATGTGTCAGAAATACCGAGATTTGTGGGTGAAAGGGTTGATGCAGGTTTTGATCCTACTGATGCGGATACACTGAGCTGTATTCTGCAGAAGGTCAGTGATTATATAACAACAGACGACGCTATTCCAGGCCTTGCTATGCGGGTTGATATCAACGGTTCATCATGGCGCGGAGTTGTCGGGAACTCCCGCAGGGCAACAGAGCAGCCGCGTTTGTATTCAGATAGCTTCCGCATTGGCAGCATCAGTAAGGTCTTTACAGGAACCATGATTCTGCTCTTGGAACAGGACGGTCTCCTTAACTTAGACGACACCATGGAATCCTGGTTTTCAGGTGAATCTTGGTATGCAAACATGCCCAATGGCAACCAGATCACGGTACGGCAGTTGTTGCAGCATCAGTCAGGCCTGTATAATTATACGAACAATGCAACATTGAACCGCACCATGTACGTAGAGCCCTTGCATTCCTATACCCCGGAAGACCTGCTTGCGGTCTCTTTCGCTGGCCTGGCTACTACTCCGGGAGATTCGCCTGCATACACCAATACCGGCCTGATTCTGGCTGGTCTGCTTATTGAAAAAATCACTCAAAAGCCTGCTGAACAGGCCATCCGTGACCGCATTTTAGTGCCGCTCGGCCTGACCAATACCATGAGCGGTGACGACCCGGACATGCCCTTTCCCTATGCTCACGGATATGCTGCTGTGTTCGATGATGCCGATGCCGTATATACTTTTGAGGACACCAGCTATTTTGATCCCTCTGTGGCCTGGACTGCCGGTATGCAGATTTCCAATATTGATGATCTGGTTACGGCCTTCAAGTGCCAGGTTTCCAACTCGGCGGACTGTCCGGTCCAACTGCTTACGGCTGCAACATTGGCTGAACGGAATTCCTATGTTCATACACCACTGTATGGAGAAAATGTTGGATATGGCCTGAGTGTCATGGACGTCTGCGGCATACCGTATCATGTCGGGGCAATTCCTGGGTACGATAGTGTGGTGTTTTACGCTTCCGATCTAAATGGGAAAGGGCCTGTTTCTATTGCTATAAGTAATAATGCTTATCCGCAGAAGCAGGGGATTATAAATACTTACAGTGCGATAGAAACAAGCTGGATCGCAATGCAGGTGATTACGGAACTGTTTCCCGGCAACTGTAACCTTAAACATTATCCACTCGGTCAGTGTGGTACTACACCTTTGGCATCAGAAACTCGGGAGATGGCGCCTTGGGCAAATATGCAGGGATTTACAGAAGCTGTGTTAGGCATTGAACCTGGACGTATTGGTTTTTAAAAAATATTCAATCACAGCATTATGGAACGACCATTCCATGATGCTGTTCTTTATTCAGGCAGTTAAAAGCATACCATATTGATATGATCAGCAAAGAAAATCTTCAGGATCTCTATTCTCTCTCACCTCTCCAGGAGGGTATGCTGTTTCATGCTCAGCTTGAACCTGGAAGTACAGCGTATTTCGAACAGATCAGACTCCGCGTTTCCGGTCCACTGTCCACTGAGATATTTCAGCAGAGCTGGGATATCCTTGTGCAGCGGCATGACGCGCTCCGTACGGTTCTGCTACAGAAAAAGGACGGAAAAAACTTACAGGCTGTTCTCCGACAGGTGCAGTCTGATCTGTCGTTCATGGACTTGCAGAATTTGCCCCCTGCGGAACAGAGAACACAGCTTCGCGCCTATGCGAGTGAAGACAGGGGCAATCCCTTTGAACTGCTGAAGCATCTTTTGTTCCGTATTACCCTGTTTCGCTTGCAGTCAGATGAGCACGTCCTGCTTTTCAGTTTTCACCATATTCTTATGGATGCGTGGTCTGGAGGTGTTCTGTACACTGATCTGCTGGCGATCTACCATGCCCTAGCCAAACAGCGGCGACTTCCCCCTGCTCCGAACTTTCAGTATAGCAGATATATCAGATGGCTGGATCAGCAGGATCGAGAGGCGGGACAACGTTACTGGAAAGAGTATCTCGACGGGTATACTGAGCTGGCGACCTTATCTGGGGTAAAGACAGCACCTGAATTAGTTCCAGATGATGCGGAACAGTTGGAGCAGGGCCTGTACCAACAGGTACTGACCCTCGATACACAGGCTACAGCCGAGTTGCAGAATTTGGCTGTACAGCTCCGTGTCACCTTGCATACTCTGATTCAGACTGTATGGGGGCTTCTGCTTGGGTATTATAATGCTACTGAAGATGTGGTGTTCGGCAGTACTGTCTCGGGTCGTCCGACTGAACTTCGGGGGATTGAACAAGCTGTGGGCCTGTTTATCAATACGATACCGGTACGGATTCAGATCAGAAAAGGTGAAACATGCAGCGAACTGATACGCAGAATATATGAGCAGACGCTTGCCTCTGGGCCATACCATCACTATCCCTTAGCGGAAATTCAGTCAGAGACGGTAATACAGCAGAATCTTTTTGATCATCTCCTTATTTTTGAAAATACGCCATCTCCTGAAGAGGTAGAGGAAGCGGGGACATCAAGGCTATGCCTCAGTCAGGAAAGTTTTTTTGAACATACCCATTATCAGATTGTTCTTGCGGTTTTTCCTGGTGCCCAGCTTCGATTCAAAATTACTTATGCCTGCTCGTCGTATTCTCATCAGTTCATTACTCTGGTCAGAAAACATTATCGTGAGCTGTTGTGCAGAATCGCAGATAATCCAGAAATTCCGTGTACAGCACTGAACCCGCTCAGTACTGCGGAGCAGGAGTACCTCCTCGACACCCTGAACCGGACGGCACAGTCTTTGGAGCAACAGACTTGGCTTGAAGGTTTTGCCGCCTCTGTTGCGAAGTATCCTGATAAAACAGCTGTTGTTTTTGAAAAAGAACGACTTAGCTATGCGGAATTAAACAGCAGGGCAAATCAGCTGGCGCATTATATTCTCGACTCTGATCCAGAGGTCGGTCCTGATGCTCTGATCGGAATATATTTTGACCGCTCTGCCGATATGCTGATAGCCCTCCTGGCAGTGATGAAAACAGGCAGTGCCTATGTCCCGCTGGATCCTATTTATCCACAGGCACGTCTGATGCATATGATTAACGATGCGACCCTCTCTTTGTTGCTGACTCACTCATCTCAGAAGAGCAGTCTGCCAGCATCCGACATACAGACAATTTGTATAGATCAAGTCGCAGAAGCACTGCGTGAGTGTAATCGGGAAAATCCTCAATACGCACCGCAGGCTCATGACCCAGCCTATGTTATCTATACCTCTGGTTCAACAGGCAGGCCCAAAGGCGTGATGATTCAGCATCACGCCTTGTTGAATTTTCTAGTGTCTATGCAGCAGGAACCCGGATTGACCTGTCGGGACACCCTGCTGGCTGTTACAACGGTTTCCTTTGATATTGCTGCACTGGAGCTTTATCTCCCGCTTTTTGTCGGGGCTCAAGTAGTGATTGTGCCCCGAAGAACAACGCTTGACGGTGAACAGTTGGCGTCCACACTTGTCGAGAAAAAGATCAGCGTACTCCAGGCAACTCCGGCAACATGGCGTTTGCTGTTGCAGGCTGGTTGGGATGGCAATGCTGGCCTGAAGATTCTTGTTGGAGGTGAGGCATTGCCCAAGCGTCTGGCTCTGGAGCTCTGTCGTAGAGGTGCCTCTGTCTGGAATCTTTATGGACCAACGGAAAGTACAGTATGGTCCACTATTCAGCAGGTGAAGCTAAAGGATGCAACAGAAGAGAAGAGCACGGAGAGCGGAGAGGTAGTTGAGCAGATCGGCTCCCCTATCCTAAATACTCGTATTTATATTGTAGATCAACAGCTCAGGCTCCTGCCTCCGGGTGTTGCAGGGGAGCTCTGTATAGCTGGTCTCGGCCTGTCGTCCGGTTACTTGAACCGTCCTGAGCTGACAGCGGAAAGATTCGTTGAGGTCGAATTCTTCGGGAAAAAGGAACGTATCTACCGGACTGGCGACTTGGCCAGATGGTTGCCGAACAGAAATTTGGAATACCTGGGCCGAATGGACCATCAGGTCAAGCTACGGGGATTCCGTATTGAGCTGGGCGAGATTGAAGCCGCGCTAACAAAGCATAAAGCGGTGGGCGAGGCTGTGGTTGTACTGCGTGAGCAAGAGGGGAACAGATCTCTGGCCGCTTACATGACCGTACCTGGCAGGAGGGAGACGAATATTTCCACGCTGACGGTGGAACTGCGCTCTTTTCTCAAAGAAGACCTACCCGACTATATGGTGCCGTCCTCCTTCACTGTATTGCAGAAATTGCCACTTACGCCCAATGGTAAGATCGATAGAAAAAATCTGCCTGCGCCGGATCAGTCCCAGAGTGATGGGGACGCTTTACTCAGCACGGAGAGCGAACGTCTGCTGGCCGGGCTGTACTCGGATGTGCTGGGAATTGATGTGAGTAGCGCCTCAGTCCATTTTTTTGAAGCCGGGGGACATTCCCTGCTCGCGGCCCGCCTGGCCTCCCGCATTCGAGATAGCTTTGACGTGGAGATGCCCCTGCGCATTCTTTTTGAACATCAGACAGTTGCAGGATTGTCCGCGTGGCTGGACCAACAGCAACGGGGTGGGTCTTTGCCACCTGTTGAACCGCAGGCAGAAGATGCCCCGCTTATGTTATCTTTTGCCCAGGAGCGACTGCGTTTTCTGTCCCGCCTGGAGGGACCATCTGCGACCTACAACATGCCTGCGGCTGTGCGCCTACGTGGAAAATTGTGTGTCGAATCCCTGCGGCGGACTTTTTTCTTGCTCACGGAACGGCATCAGTGCCTGCGCATGTATTTTCCAGAAACAGAAGGGACTGTCGAGATTCTGCCTTCTTACGATCCGCTGGTCATATCGGATCTCGCTGGTCTTTCAGGTGATGAGCAAGTCGCTGTCGTGCGGGAGCGGGTTCAGGAGCACGCACTCCGTCCCTTTGATCTTGAAACCGGCCCGTTGCTGAGTCTGGAACTGCTGGTGCTCGGAGAAGAGGAACGAGTCCTGCTATTCAACATGCATCACATCATTTCGGATGGATGGTCCATGAGTATTTTGCTGCGGGAATGGACGGAAATCTACACAGCCCTTACCGAGGGGAGGGAGTTGGAACTCCGGTCACTGCCAGTACGGTACAGCGATCATGCAGCCTGGCAGCGGCGGGTGCTGAGCGAGGATATTATGGAGCAGTGGCTGGCCCGGTGGGAGGAGCAGCTGGCAGGAGTGCCACAGCTTCTTGAACTGTCCACGGACCATCCTCGACCGGCTGTGCAGAGTTACCAGGGCGCGCATCTGGAGAGTCGCATCAGTTCCGATTTGACCGGTCGGTTACACGGACTGGGAAGGGCAGAAAACAGCACCCTGTTCATGACCCTGCTGGCCGCTTTCAGCATTCTGTTGCACAGGTACAGCGGCCAGGACGACATCTTGATTGGCAGCCCGACTGCCAATCGCACCCTGAGTCAGATCGAAGACTTGATAGGTTTTTTCGTCAATACCTTGGTGCTACGTACTCGTTTCGAGGAGGAAATGTCCTTCACCGGCCTGCTCACGCAGGTGCGCCACACGGTCTTGGATGCCTTTGCACATCAGGACCTTCCCTTTGAACGGCTGGTAGAGCGGCTAGCTCCAGAGCGTAGTCTGAGTCATAGTCCGCTCTTTCAGGTCATGTTCATGCTTCAGAACAATGAGGAGGGGGAAGTACAGTTGCCCGGCCTGGAGACTGAACTGCTCGAACAGGAATTTCCGATTGCCAAGTTCGATCTAGGCCTGAGTGCTATGGAGCAGGATGGCGAGTTGGTTCTGCACTGGGAATATGCGACAGATCTCTTCGAGAAGACAACAGTCCGGCGCATGGCAGAACACTTTACCGTGCTCCTGGAGAGTCTTGTTGAAAATCCGGTGCAGGATATCCGTAAATTGTCCCTGCTGACAGCAGCAGAGGTGGAACAGCTCATTGCCTGGAACGACACAGCGGTTGAATATCCAGCGGACAAGATGCTTACTGATCTCTTTGAGGAGCAGGTGGCCAAGACTCCAGACAATGTCGCGGTTGTTTTTGAGGATAAGCAACTCACCTATCGCGAGCTCAACTCCAGGGCAAACCGTTTGGCCGCTGTTTTAATTGAACATGGAGTGCAGAGGAATACGCTGGTAGGGATTTGCGTAGAGCGTTCACCAGAGATGATTATCAGTCTGTGGGCTGTTCTTAAAGCAGGTGGGGCCTATATACCACTGGACCCTAGTTATCCGAAAGAACGTTTGCGGGGTATGATTGAAGACAGTGCTGTGCAGTTTCTGCTCACTTTGCGTGATCTGCGTGAACACCTGCCATTTTTTTCAGGTACGATGATTGAACTTGATGCTCCCGGAATATATGCAGGACGGTCTGAGGCTAATCCAGCCCGGATTAGTAAATCTAATGATTTAGCATATGTGATATATACTTCTGGGTCTACTGGAAAACCTAAAGGAGTACAGATTACACATTCTTCGATTAGCCATTTTGTTTATATGTGCGGTGAAGAGTTGTATGAAATATCTTCTGAAGATATTGTGCTGCAGTTTGCATCGTTTAACTTTGATGCATCTGCTGAAGAAATTTATCCTGCGCTGACACAAGGAGCGACATTGGTTTTACGTACTCCTGATATGATCAGTACAAACAAAGGTTTTCTCAGACTCTGCACTGCCTGGAAAATAACGATCCTCGACCTGCCTACAGCCTTCTGGCAACAGTTGATATATGAAGAGAATATTGAGAAGTTCTGGCCTGATAAAGTAAGATTGGTCATTATAGGCGGAGAAGCAGCATCACAACATAGTGTTGAGCTCTGGAATAGACGATTTGCCAAACAGGCTTGCCTTGTCAATACCTATGGTCCCACGGAAGGTACGGTTGTTGCGACAAGTTATAAACTCAACATTGCAGATACAATTTTGCCGATAGGAAGACCAATTCCTAATACCCAGGCCCATATTCTGAATGCCGACCATCAACTTAACCCTATAGGTATTCCTGGTGAACTGTGTATCGCTGGTGTCGGTCTCGCACAAGGCTATCTGAACCGCCCGGAGTTGACGGAGGATAAGTTCGTTAAGATTGAAATTTTTGGGAAAACGGAGCGTATTTATAAGACCGGTGACCTGGCACGATGGAGATCTGATGGTAATCTGGAATACCTGGGCCGTATTGATCACCAGGTCAAATTACGAGGCTTCCGTATTGAACTCGGCGAAATAGAATCCGTACTCACACAGCACGAAGCTGTCAGAGATGCTATTGTGGTGCTTCATGAGCGGAAAGGCAGCAAGAGCCTGGCTGCCTATCTCACCAGTTCTGGAGAAAGAACCGAGCAGTTAGTGCCAAATGAAATGAGGAAATGGCTGAAAGATGTCCTGCCCAACTATATGATACCGACACATTTTATTGTGCTGGATATGTTGCCTCACACGCCGAATGGAAAAATTGACCGCAAGGCACTTCCTGAACCGAAGCGACAAGTCACCAGGAGTAATCAAGTGCTGCCGCGAGATACTACGGAACTCCGCCTGTTGGAATTGTGGCAGACAGTGCTTGATGTTGACTCGCTCGGAGTAGATGATAATTTTTTTGATGCTGGAGGCCACTCGCTCCTGGCTGTTCGCCTTATGAGTCGTATTGAGCAGCAGTTCGACGTACGTCTCCCTATGACCTCTTTATTCCGATATCCAGATGTTGCGAGTCTTGCAGAATATCTACGCAGGAGTGCTCCTGATATTGACAGAAGTAATCTTATTCCTATCTGGACACAGGGACAGGGGGCTCCGGTGTATCTCTTGCCTGGGGCTATGGGATCAGTTCTCTACCTGCAACCTCTGGCGGCAGCGCTGGGCTATGACAACCCTGTATATGCCTTACAGACTCCGGGGTTGAATGATACGGAATGTACGCCGGAGTCCATTGAGGCAATGGCTGATTATCATATCGAGCTTCTGCAAAGCAAGGGACATAGAGGGCCGTATTACTTGATCGGCCATTCTGCAGGAGGCAGGGTAGCCTTTGAAATGGCATACCAGTTGGAGCAGAAGGGGGAAAATGTAGCCCTTTTGGGGATATTGGATACAAATGCTCCTAACTTGGAACAAACCGTACCAGAAGCAGAAGATGTACCAGCAGCAGAAGATTGCGATGAATTCTGGCTTTGGTTTTTTATTCAGGTCTTTCAGGAAATTACTGGAGTGGATTTGCATACTCAGCTTGAAGACCTGAAAGCTCTTCATGACAAGGAACTGGCATATGCTCATGTTCTTTCACTCTTTCAGCAGTATGAACTGCTTTTTGTTCCTGAAACGCAGATTGTTGAGCTGAAACGTAGGATTGGTGTATTTCGCACAGCAGCACTGGCGCATCTGTATTATAATCTAGGAGAGAAAAGAGTGGATTGTCCCCTCTCGGTGTTTCGTGCTCAGGATAGATTTCCGATTACAATTGGAGCCCAGAATGCTGTTCTCGAGGCAGGTAAAGAGCAATATGCCAAGGTAACAGGAACTCACAAATTAGGATGGGAGCGATATACTTCTGCGGGAGCGACAGAATTTTTTGTGCCCGGAAATCATTTCACCATGATGACTAAGTCTTATGTCCAACATCTGGCCGATGCGTTAAAACCCTTTCTCCGAGAGGCGAAATAGGCGGTCTCCTTTTTGAGCGTGGTCAGATAGATGTTTTATATGAAAGTACCGACGACCCCCAAAGGGGGGGGCTGGAAATTATAATGTGAAACCGTCCGAATGAATACAATGAACACGCAGCATAAAGAAGATATTTTCGTATACTGTCTGCCCTTTGCGGGTGGCAATTCGGTCTCCTATCGCTCCTTTCAAAAGCAGATGCCTGAACCCTTCCGTATCCGATCGGTGGAGCTTCCGGGCCGGGGTAGGAGGATTCGGGAACCTCTGCTTACAAATCTTCACGCTATGGCAGAGGATGTCCTGCAACAGATAGAAAGGGAACTGAACGGTAAAAAGTATGTCCTGTATGGTCACAGTATGGGTGCCTTGCTTGCCTATCTCCTGACGCAACATATCTACTCTTCTGGACAAACCTTGCCTCTACACGTATTCTGTAGTGGATGCAAAGCACCTTCTTTACCTCACGACAGACCTCTCAAGCATCAGCTCGGCAAACAGGATTTTCTTCGATATATAGATGAACTGGGAGGTCTTCCGGCAGAACTGCTGCACCACTCTGAATTTATGAACTTTGTTGAACCGATTCTTCGGGCGGATTTTCAGGCGGTGGAGACCTATGCGTATCACCCTTCTCCCCCTTTTGAGGTGCCGATGACCGTGCTGGCAGGAAAGGAAGATCCCAAGACATCATACGCAACTCTCCTGCCTTGGAAGGAAGAAAGCAGCTCTTCTGTCCAGATTGAACTGTTTACAGGAGGACATTTTTTTATTTTTGACTATGTTTCCGAAATAGCCGAACTCTTCGTGACGACTTTACTCCGGCAGCCGCTTGATTTTTTCCGTATATAGCAATCCACTGCAACAACAATATATTCGACAAACTATCGACAAATTAATCAGGCCCAAGTATTGAAAGGAATAGAACATTTTTTATCAAAGGGAGGCCTGCTACCATGATGATTCCGCCCCATATCCGGCATCTGGCCGATACCCTCAGGCCCTTTCTTCGGGAGACTAAAAAATGATCCTTGAAATGCTGATTCTCAGCAGCGGTATCGCTGTTTGGAATAAAATAAGCCCCCCGCCAAAGGGATCAAGGAGACAGGCGGGCATGAAAAAAGGGAGTAAGAAATCGACCCGCCCGCTTAGGCCGAAACAGCTGATCCGGGACATCCGCCGCACCCTGAAGGACGAGGGACGGCAGCGGCTGCAGGTGGACATCGCTCCAGAGCAGCAGAAAGAACTGGAACGGGAAAAACGGAAGAACCGCCGGGAGATGCGGCTGTCCATCGGCGCCTTTGGTCTGGCGATGCTGAGCGGATGGGCACCGGCGTTTACCGGAGTCGGAATACTGGCTGTGCTCTATCTGTCCAGAGAAATTTTTTCGCTGATCCGGAAGGATTTTAGACGCGGACATTATTTCAGCGTTTACCTGGTCGGACTCTTCATGGTTCTGGCCATGATCGGGACCGGACATCTGGTGCTGGCAGCGTTCGGCGGCGTGATGGGGAATTTTTTCGCCGGGATAATCAACCGGGTCGAGAACGACTCGCAGCGGCAGCTGATCAGCGTGTTCAGCGGTCATCCAGAACAGGTCTGGCTGCTCAGGGACGGGATCGAAATTCAGGTGGATTTCTACAGTATCGAGGCGGGTGACATCATCATCGTCAATGCTGGCGAGGTCATTCCTGCGGACGGCCGAATCCAGAACGGCGAAGGGCAGGCAGACCAGCACCTGCTCACCGGCGAAAGCCGACCTGCGGAAAAATCAGTCGGAGACGAAGTCTTCGCCTCGACCCTGCTGCTGTCCGGTCGTCTGGAGATCGAAGCGACCGGAACGGGAAACGCGACAACAGCCGCCCGGATCGGCGATGTGCTCAATCAGACCCAGAACTACAAAGACACTCTGATGAGCCGGGGCCAGAAAGTCGCGGACCGACTTCTGCCGGTGGAGATCGGTATCGGCGCCCTGACCCTGACCCTGCTGGGACCAAATGCGGCTCTCGCCGTAATGTGGTCGAACCTGGGCGGCAACATGGCTCCGCTGGGGTCGCTCAGCGTACTCAGTTATCTGCAGATCCTCTCCCGCCGCAGTATTCTGATCAAGGACGGTCGGGTTCTCGAGTCCCTGCGCGAGGTGGACACTGCGGTGTTCGACAAGACCGGTACCCTGACCCTTGAGCAGCCGACTGTGGGCGTAATTCACACCCTGAACGGTTTTGATGAAGCAACCGTGCTGCGTTGCGCGGCTGCGGCCGAATACCGTCAGACCCATCCCGTGGCTGGGGCCGTTCTCGCCAGAGCGCGGGCCGAAGGCATTGAACCGCCTGCACCGGACAAAGCCGGATACAATGTTGGCTACGGCATCATGGTGAGAGCGGAAGGACGGGTGATTCACGTCGGCAGCGCCCGGTTTCTGGAACGGGAAGGTATTGAAGCGCCGTCCGAACTGAAAGCCGTCCAGCGGCGGGCTGAAACGAAAAGTCATTCCCTGGTGTATGTCGCGATCGACGGTCGGCCCGCAGGTGTTCTGGAACTGGAGCCGACTGTGCGTCCCGAGGCTGCGGAAGTGATTCAGGAGCTGAAACGGCGCGGCATCCGCTGCTGTATCCTGTCTGGAGACCATGAAGGCCCGACCCGGGCCATGGCGGAGCGGCTCGGTATTGACGAATATTTTGCCGAGGTTCTGCCGGAGGACAAGGCCAGTTATGTGGCTAGCCTGAAGGACGAAGGCGGATTTGTCTGCTTTGTCGGCGACGGCATCAACGACGCCGTGGCTCTGAAGACTGCTCAGGTCTCGGTTTCACTGAAAGGTGCCTCCACCGCAGCCACAGACACGGCCCAGGTGATTCTTATGGACGGCACCCTGAATAACCTGATCCCGCTGTTCGAGACGGCGGACGAGTTCGAGGAGACCATGCGAAGAAATCTCGTTATCAGCATCACTCCGGGAACGTCCATCATCGGGGGAGTGTATTTGTTTCATTTCGGTATCGCCGCAGCCATGGGAATTTTTTATCTCGGCTGTTTCACCGGCCTGGGCAATGTTCTCTGGCCGCTGGTGCGACATCAGGAGGAAGAGACCGACATACCGCAGCTGCCGGATGCGCAGGAAAACGCCAGCGGGAAAA
>JQIA01000603.1_pt1 | contig 18708 bp, 18 predicted proteins | sample 811431 | NCBI WGS metagenome assembly JQIA01 (sample SAMN02998118, study PRJNA258478) | marine sediment metagenome | biome: marine; feature: seafloor; material: sediment; isolation source: oil-polluted sediment collected from 3 locations (0.5 km, 0.7 km and 0.9 km)... | place: USA: Gulf of Mexico ...
CGACCGGCTGACATGTTTTAGCCGGATTTATTACCAATGCTTTTCTTTCCGAAATCTCTTCGGGAGTATGTCTAAGAAGCATAATCTTTACTCCTGCTTTTTTTTCTTTCTATTTTTGTTAAATTACTTTGTCAGTCAGAAACTATTCCCAGACAAACGTTGCTGCAAGCTCAGGATTTTTCTGCCATGGCGCCTTGATGTAACCCCAGACCTTGGTGTTCACCATACGATCTATCTCTTCGTAAAAGTTTTTAGCGCCCTTAAAACCTGCATAAGGACCACCCGAGTCGTAACTGTGGAGCTGTTTCATTGGCACACCGCTTTTCTGGACGACATATTTTTCTTTAATCCCTGCACAGACAACGTCAGGCTTGTAATACTCAATCAGTTTTTCAGTCTCATAATGGCTGATATCATCAATAATAACGGTTTTTTCTTTCATTTCAGTCATCATGCCATCGTACTCTTTAAATTTGTAACCAGACGCTTCCAATGCTTTTATTTCCGCTTCTGTTTTTCTTGGCTTGAAACGAGTTTCATCTTCCGTGATTTCAAGCTCTTCAATATTTCTGCTGTCCGCATCAATTTTGATTGAAGGAATAACATCACGACCTTCATAGTCATCCCTGTGGCCAAATTCATATCCCGCGGAAACGACTTCCATACCGAGCTCTTTAAAAAGTTCCTGATAATGATGCGCGCGTGAACCACCGACAAACAGCATTGCTGTTTTGCCTTCGCATCGTGACCTTGCATCTGCCATTGCCTCTTCAATTTCAGGCATCTCTTTTGCGATGACTGCTTCAACGGTGTCGATCAATTTCTGCTCACCAAAGTATTCGGCAATTTTTCTTAAAGACTTTGCCGTCGATTCTGCACCGATAAAATTGACTTTAACCCAGGGAATACCGAACTTTTGTTCCATCATTTCTGCAACATAGTTAATCGATCTGTGGCACATAACCGTATTAAGATCGGCTGTATGTGAATTTGCAAACTGACCATAGGTGGAGTTACCACTATAAGTCGATACAACTATAATGCCGCAATCCGCCAGAATTCTATCTATTTCAAAACCGTCACCACCGATGTTGTACTCACCTAAAAGATTGATTTTATAGTCGCCTTCCTGGATGGTATCGTCTTCACCGACAACATGTTTGAAAATCCCGTTGTTGGCAATATGATGTCCGGCCGACTGGCTTACACCCTTGTAACCTTCGCAGGAGAAACCAAACACGTTGATGCCGAGTTCTCGCTTCATTTCCCTTGAGACCTGATGAACGTCATCACCAATTAAGCCAACCGGGCATGTGGCAAAAACACTGATTGCCTTAGGCTTAAACAGGTCATAGGCTTCCCGAATGGCCTGCTTTAACTTATTTTCCCCGCCAAAAACAATGTCCGAGTCCTGCATGTCCGTTGAGAAACAATAGGTCATATAGTTTTCGTCTGCGTCGGTGGGAACCCGTGTCTGGTTTCTTCGTGTAAGCCAGGCATAAAATGAGCAGCCAATCGGCCCATGCACAATATTTACAAGGTCCCTTGTGGGACCTAAAATAACCCCCTTGCATCCCGCGTAAGTACAACCTCTCTGGGTTAGTATTCCAGGTATTGTTCGTGCGTTTGCACCAATCTCCGGTATTACATCGTCACTATCGAGTTTGTTGATAATAATCTGCTTCGCTCTTTTACGGGCAACTTTTGTTGGATACTTATCCAGAATGCTCTGCTTGAATGCCTCAGGGCTTTCTATTTCGTTTAAATATTCGTCTGCTTTTGTTTCCATAATATATCCCTTTTTGCTTTTATCCGGGTATTAAGACTCGTCAAGCGCAAGATCACCGATTTCTCCTGTTCTGACTCTTACCGAGTCACTTGCAGCCATTACAAAAATCTTTCCGTCACCTGATTTACCGGTTTGATTGATATCGATTATCGTACGAACCGCTTTCTTCGCTTTATCATCCGGTAAGACGATATTCAGAACACGCTTGGGAATTAATTTTCCGCCCTGGCCAAGTTGGGTGATTGCTTCCTCATATCCTTTTTCAGCTCCTTTCAGGAGGGAAACGTCAACAAGGCCTTTCCCACGTCCCAGACAGGCGTGGGCATTCATTGAGATGATACCGGCATCAGAAAGGGCTTTTTTTGTTCTGCCGATCATGTCCATTCTTATTATTGCGAAAACTTCTTTCATGTTTATGCCTCCGTTATTTGTCTAAAACACAATACCAATGCTTATACGCGGCTTTAACGTTTGCATTCTTTGCAGTGAGTCGCGATCATGCAGGTATAAGCAATTAGTGCTTAACTTTAGGCCTCTTTCGAAAATGATGTTTCCATAACACCTGAACTAATCGTGTAGACCTCTGATACGGGGCTTACAAAGATTTTCCCATCACCAAAAGCGCCTTTTTTACCGGTTTTTGCAGCGCCCGCAATTGTTTCAATCACGTAGTCTTTGTCACTGGCTTTTACTACGATAATCAGCTGTTCCTTCGGGATCTCGTCGTATGTAACCTCACCTATTTTGATCCCCCTTTGTTTACCACGGCCCACAACAGGAAACTTTGTGACTGCAGGGAAGCCGGCTTCCATTAAAGCTGCAAGAATATTGTCTGTTTTTTCCGGTCTTACTATCGATCTGATCATTATCATTTTTAAATTCTCCGTTTTTGTTATTTGGTTTTATTAAACGTCACTGATTATTGCCTACCCTGCAAGTCCGTATTCGATCAACAGTTCTTCCAGCTCCTCAATTTCAATAGGCGTCGGGATTACAAACATCTCATTGTCTTTTATTTTTTCAGCAAGCGCTCTGTACTGATGAGCCTGATCATGGTCCGGCTCATAATCAATGACTGTTTTTCTATTAATTTCTGCTCTCTGAACAACATTCTCCCGAGGTACAAAATGAATCATCTGGGTTCCAAGCTTTTCAGCCAGTGCTTCGATCATTTCTTTTTCAAAATCGACGGCACGACTATTACAGATTAAACCACCAAGTCTTACGCCACCGGATTCTGCAAACTTCACAATACCTTTACAAATATTATTGGCCGCATACATTGCCATCATCTCACCAGAGCACACAATATATATTTCCTGTGCTTTTCCTTCCCTCATCGGCATTGCAAAACCGCCGCAAACAACATCACCCAGAACATCATAAAAAACATAATCGATTTCTTCTTCTTCAGCGTAAGCACCTAATTGCTCCAAAAGGTTGATTGAAGTAATAATACCTCTACCGGCACAACCAACACCTGGTTCAGGGCCACCAGACTCAGTGCAAAGTGTTCCTTTGAATCCTTCCTTGAGCACATCCGGCAGTTCAACGTCTTCACCTTCTTCTCTTAGCGTGTCTAAAACGGTATTCTGAGCAATGCCGCCTAATAGAAGACGGGTAGAGTCAGCCTTCGGATCACAACCGACAACCATTACTTTATTCCCCATTTCAGCAAGGCCAGCTACAGTGTTCTGAGTTGTCGTTGATTTTCCAATTCCGCCTTTTCCGTAGATCGCTATTTTCCTCATTTTGTGTCTCCTTTTTTAGTTCACGTTCAGATTATAATTATTTTCTTTAACCTTTTAAGAAACCTTATAGCTTTATAGTAAGCCCCGGATTGCATTAGTTTTCACTATTTTTAAAACTTACATATCTCTATTTGCAACCGGTATGCCAAGACGTATACAATAAAAAACCCTATGTTAAACAACTGTTATATATAGATATTTAAATATTTATCATTTCACTTACAATATAGGGGAATAATTTAAGGGAGTAATATTACAATAGTGTCTACAATTAACTTTACATTATTGTAGATAAATCCCAACATCTGTTAAAGTTAAATACAGAGGAATCGGCATTCCCAATTAAATGGGGGAAAAATGCAATCGTTCCGATTAAAACACCTTCGCCGGAAATGTCGGGTTTCGGGTACCGGTTTTGATTTATTTTCCAATTTCCGTTCAACATTTTTTACTGTATTATCATACGTTTTTGTCTCTACCCGACCTACAGCCTTCAATATTTCCTAAACCCATCGTAGGTCGGATTAAGCGGTTTCATTGCGGGAATTTTAATATTCACGATCTCGTCAACATGGGCTTTAACTCTTCGCATACACCTACAGGAGCGTAATCCGACAAATGGCTGTCATCCTTTTAAATCCGGCATTTTGTACATTACATCGCGGGAGCGTGGGATCGATGTATTCTTAAAGAGATAAGAAAAATAGCTCCCGGTGTGGTCACGGGAGCCATTCTTTGGTTTCATGATTTGTTATTTGTTGCGGACGAAGGTGGAAATGAAAAAATAAGACAGGCAAACCGATTCAACACATCCGCCGATGCTTTCGTTCAGCAGTTGCCCGTTTTCGCTGTTCGCGAATTAGCTGATCGAGTCCGTACTTTTTAACTCTGTACCCCATCTGCCTTAAAGTAATACCGATATCGGTTGCAGCCCGCTGCTGAACCCAGCCATTTTTTTCAAGCGCATCCATCATGGTTTCCCGTTCCATCTCTTCAATGCGTGAACTGCAGGGCTGATGAATTTCAATTCGCTCTTTTCGGCCACCGAAAAGATACTCGGGCAGATCCGATTTATTGATGACCGAGCCATCTGCCATAATAGAGAGTCGTTCAATCAGATTCTCAAGTTCACGAACATTTCCAGGCCATCGGTATTCCATTAGCACCTCTATACTACCACTGCTCAACTGCAAACGCCGCCCGTATTCTTTGGAAATCTTTTCCATAAAATAACTGCACAATAAAGGGATATCGGCTTTCCGGTCAAACAGCGGCGGCGTCGAGATCGGGAAAACATTCAGCCTGTAATAAAGGTCCGCTCTGAATGTTCCGTTTTTAACGGCCTCCGAAAGGTCGACATTGGTCGCTGCAATAATCCTGACATCCACTTTTAACGTCTTTGTACTCCCAAGCCGCTCAAACTCTTTTTCCTGTAAAAAATGGAGAAGCTTAGCCTGAATATTCAGGGGCAGTTCACCAATTTCATCCAGGAAAACAGTACCGGTGTCGGCCTCTTCCAGTCGCCCTGCTTTAGAATTCGATGCACCGGTAAAGGCGCCTTTTTCATAACCAAAGAGTTCAGATTCAATAAGGTTATCCGGCAACGCCGCACAATTCACCTTTACAAATGGGGACCGTGCCCTGTTGCTCAGCTCATGAATAATTCTGGCCGTTAATGTCTTTCCAGTTCCGGACTCACCCAGAAGTAAAACCGAGGCCCTGCTGGGGGCAACTTTCCGGATCATCTTGTTCAATATCTGCATGGAAGGGCTGACTCCCACGGCAAAAAAATGATTATACTTTTCCGAAACTTCCGCCCTCAGGTATTTATTCTCATTCAGGAGCCCCTCTTCACGTCGGTCGACTTCCCTGTTAAGATGAACAAACTGGGCTATCAAAGCCGCAACGATAGATAAAAACCGAATATCCTCTTCAAAAGAGACATCATTATGAAACAGGCGGTCCACACTAAAAACGCCGATGGTTTCACCGTTCAAGATAATCGGCACACCAATAAATGAAATGCTCTCTTTCGATATTTTCCGTGACCCGGTTTTATTCAAAAAAAGCGGTTCCGCACCGATATCCGGGACAGCAACCGGCTGGGCGGTTCTAAAAATAAGCCCAGTTATCCCCTCATCTTCCTGATAAATACCCCGACGTTTCTCTTCCGGCCCCAGACTGTGAGAATCGTGAATTTTTAAAAGACCTGTTTTCTTATCCTGAAGCGTTACAGTTGCACGCTCCATATAAAGAGATTTATTAAGAATCTCAAGAATTCCCTCGAGTGCTTTTTTGAGTGAGAGTACCTGACCGATAATCAGACTTATCTCGTGTAAAACTTTAAGTTCCAGATAATGGGTTGCACCCTGTGATATTATCTCATCAATGCGATCATCTGCTTTCATAGGTCACCAGCTTTATTTATTACTACATTGTATTGAGCAATCGTCCATAACCGTTTCATGGAATTAGAGCTGCAGAGACACACCGTTGTGCCACTGCAGCTCAGAAGGAGGTCATACTTTCTCTCCTACAGGTGTTAAGCCCGTATTCACTACAAGGGCTTCGTTGCCCCTGGCATCGGAAGGGATACCGGTATTCATGCCGCCATAAGAACTGACGCCAAATTCAGGATAAGCTGTACCGCCATGTTCCGTGAGATCCAGACCTTCCATTTCTTCTTCCGGTGTAACCCGAAGACCAACAACTTTTTCTATCAGCTTAAACATGATAAAAGCAGCCGCAAAAGTCCATACAAAGCAGGCGCCGATACCAAGCAACTGAACGCTGATAATCTTCACGGATGTTCCGCCCATATTAAATATCCCTGCACCCAGTGTTCCCCATGCCCCACAAACACCGTGGACACTGATTGCACCAACAGGATCATCAATTCTGATACGATCAAAAAAGAGAACCGAAAAGACAACCAATACACCGGCAACAGCACCAATAATAATCGAACTTGATGGTGACACATTGGCACATCCCGCAGTAATCCCAACAAGTCCTGCCAGCGCACCGTTAAGACTCATACCGATTTCAGGCTTTCCGAATTTAAACCAGGACACTGCCATTGCGAATATTGCACCCGTTGCCGCAGCAAGGTTTGTATTCACAAAAATCATAGCAATACTTTTATCAGCAGTTGTGGTCGATCCGGGGTTAAAACCAAACCAGCCTAACCAGAGAATGAAAACCCCAAGAGCCGCCAGCGCCATATTATGTCCAAGAATCGGTTTAATCGTACCGTCCTTATCATATTTACCCAATCGCGGACCAAGAACCATCGCACCGGCAAGGGCTGCCCAGCCGCCAACGGAGTGGACAACGGTTGAACCGGCGAAATCGATAAAGCCAAAGCCTTCAAGCCAGCCACTGCCATTAAAAAGACTGCCCCATGCCCAGCTCCCGAAAATCGGATAAATCAGCGCACTTAACACAAGACTGTAACAAAGATACCCGACAAATTTTGTTCTCTCAGCCATGGCACCGGACACAATCGTCGCAGCCGTAGCAGCAAAGACAACCTGAAACATCCAAAAGGCGAGCACCCATGGATCCCCGTCCGGGGTAAAATCGCTTAAGAAAAAACCGGACGTCCCAAACCAGCCTGATTTTGATACACCAAACATAAGACCAAATCCAATCGCCCAGAATCCTAAGGAACCGATGGAAAAATCCATCAGGTTTTTCATCATAATATTGATCGTGTTTTTTGCTCTGGTAAACCCGGCTTCAACCATAGCAAATCCTGCCTGCATAAAGAAAACAAGAGCCGCTGCTACTAAGGTCCATAAGAAATTAGCATGCGTCTGAACAAGATCAATAGCCTCTTTGTTTGATAAAGCCGTTGGGGCTGCATCACCGGCAAAAGCAGCAGAAATACCATTCCCTGTAATAACCATCAGCAAAATACCCGGAACCATTAATCGCTTCATTTTCATTTCTCCTTTATTTCAATTGTCTTTATCAACTTTTTAAAACTGGTTGATAATATAGCAATTGATGTGCCACCCGACACAAAGAAGAAGCTCAAAATATACATATCTTTTAATTTTAATATGTTACATATATTACACTTTATAATAGCCACTTATTTCCGCAGCCTATAACACAATCAATAATAACATTTTTGTATCATTCGCACAAATTACAACATTATTGTAATTTAAAATCAAAAATTAAGCGACACTCCGGTATGGAGCAGGGAATCTATTGGGGATTTGTAAGCAGGGCCTTTAACAGGGTACCGGCCTTAAGTGCTTCGGGTCTGACGCCAGGACCGTTGCTGTTAATAAAAACATCGGCATACCGGCCATATTTAACACGGAGTTGTTCGATCTGGTTTTCATCGGTCAATTTACAATCACAATCATCAGGGTAATCTGCAAGACTTTCATCCATCCTTGCTTTGACTTTTTCAAGGATGATTTCATTTCTGTAAAGATTTGGATTCACGCCCTCATCCCAGGCGCCATCTATATACTCATTCCAGTCAAATTGCCGGAATAGTTGCCATTTTTTTTTGACGCATTTTAAATAGGGTGCAGGGCGCTGTTCCGGCCCCAGAGGGTCGTCACCGGCACCGGTAATGGCATTATAAAATCTCAGCCCATTAAAATTAACTGCAATATCTGCATTGGAATAAACACCCGTCGTGGAGGCCCCATAATAGAAACTTTCAGAAAATTGACTATAGTCGAGTGCTGCGTCAATACTCTTTCGGTTAAAGAGATAGGCATATTGAAAGCAGGTCCACCCCTCCGCAAAAAAATGGCCGAACTTATCTGCCCCGACAACATAATCACCAATTCTGATAATACTGCCCATCTTCTTCATGCCCGCAAGGGTCGGCGTTTCTATGAAACGTAAGTCCTGATAGATCGACTTTTCGAATGGTGTCTTGCGAACGATGGTCTCCGGAAGTTTGTTAATATAGGATTCAAGCTGCCCGATCAACACTCTGGCAAACATTTTCCGTAAATATTTATAAACATCATCAGGATTGCAATAATCTCTGCCCAACTTCATTCTAAACGGATACGAGGTTCTCAGATATCTTTTTTTCGCTTTTTTATTCGCTTTATTCACAACCTTATTCAAACCGTCAGATACAATAATATTCAAATGAACAGTCAAATCCGGCAAAGGCTCACACCGATCGGTGATACTGTCAATTTCTGATGCAAAGACAACAGAAGGCAAAAGTAAGGCCCAAATTAAAAAACAACGGCTGAAATATTTGAAATATCTGATCATACTTTAAACCCTGAAAAATTAACAATAACTGACACCAAAGCATACGATTTATCATCTGAAAAAGAGTCTGTCAAAACAAAACAGGCCCTCTGAATATCGTAAGCCTTTCACTTGCTTTTTAGTCACAGGCCACGTATAATAGAACAATCAAATCAGAGACTGCTCAGCAACCGCTCAGAACCTTTTGCAACTGACCTCCTTCAGACCGTTTTCAGATACAGCAGGACTATATTTTCCACTAAGGCTAAAATACGTAAACAATTAATTAAACTATTCCGGAGAATTTTTTAATGGGACTAATTGAGTGGGATAACTCCTTCAGTGTAAAAAACACTGAAATTGACGACCAGCATAAAAAATGGATATCGATTTATAATGAAATGCACACATGCCTTACACAATTTGAATGCATCGATTTTGACAACATTACCAGAAAAATAATCAAAAAAATGCAGAATTATACCAGCTACCATTTTAACTATGAAAAAGATTATATGGCTAAAATGGGATATCCCGGAATCGTTGATCATTTAAGATTTCATAAAGATTTCGATTCAAAAATATATAACCTCGCAAGGGATACAAGGGAAGGCAAAATTATACTGAATACTGAAGTCATCAAACTTCTGAAGGATTGGCTTCTGGATCATATCCTTGTCGAAGATCAAAAATACAACCTTTATTTCGCAGCGAGGAAAACCCCTCTGACAGCAGCGACAATTACGAGTGGAAAACCATCAGCAAGATAAAAAATTCATGTTTTTTTTAATGGAGTGTGAGTAATGGGTAAAATTGAGTGGGACGATTCGTTCAATATCAATAATGCTGAAATAGATAGTCAGCATAAAAAATGGGTCGAAATTTATAATCAAATGCATGATAAAATGCTGGATGATAGTCAGGATAAATTTAATTCAATTGCAATAAATGCATTAACTGAGATGCTGGATTATGTGAGATACCATTTTAAAACAGAGGAAGCATTTATGGGCAGGATTGATTATCCTGATATCGTCGACCACAGAAGAAAGCATAAGGATTTTGACACAAAAATCTATCACATGAACAGAGATATTCAAGATGAAAAAATCATCCTCAATTCTGAAATACTCACCATCATAAAAGACTGGCTTATAAACCATATCCTGACAGACGATGTTAAATTAGGGCTTTACGCTGCGGCAAAAAAAAGGCCGCACACAGCAGCGACAAGTTTCCTAACCCCTAATATTAAAGGATAATAAAGCCCTTTAAGATATATGGCGATTAATTCAATTACCTGCGCCATACCCTTTTATTTCACGCATGTATTTCGTTTTTTCCATGGACTGGCGGCTTTCAAACTGCCGTTCTTCAGCGGCCTGCTCCCGTTCAAATGACCGTCGCTGACTTTCAATATCTCTGTTATTGGAGGCCTCATCGGTTTTTTGCTCCCTTACGAAATCTTTTTTTTCAACCTGCTGAGACTGGTTAAATTCTGATAAGGATCTGTTTTGGCCCTCTGAAGAGATACTCACCGTGTAATCAGTTGAAACGGATGAATTTATATCTCCCCGGGATGCTTTCTGAACTGTATCCTTAATAAAAGTTCCCGGTCTTGCATAGGCTGATGTCCTGCTTAATGCTGAAGTTTCCATATCAGCCACCTGTTTTAAACATTCAGGTGTATTCACAACATCAGGATACACCTTTATATTATAAGTATCGGCAAAAACTAAAAAACATTTAGATTTTTTTTATCCACCGATCTGTCCTGTATTGTTATAAACCTGTACGACTTCAGGCTCTCCGCTCTGGACAGAGGTATTCCGGGCTTCCTCCGCCTGTAGCTCAGTTTCAGCTGCGACTCTTGCTTCTTCTGAAATAGTTACTTCAAATGCCGGAGTTGCAGCAGGTGTATTCTCCCTTACGGTCTCTGTTGTATCCGGGACAGGTGTTACATCTTCTTCAGGAATTCTCTCAGGGCGAATTGACGTTATTTGGGTTTGAGTAGTGTCAATTTCCATACCAAACCTCCTTGTCGTTTTTTAGCCTCTCATACTACTTTGAACAGCCATATGAGACTCTTTGTTTATAAACATAATATAATTATGCAAGTGCTCCCCGTCAAGCAACAAACCCGCAACTATGTCTGCACAAAGCAATGACAACCCTTAAAAAAATATTTCTTATACTACTGGTTTTTCACTAAAAACAGACTTTTCAGGGTGACCTGCCCGGGGCACATCGCTGGTTAACCAGATAAGTGTTGCCTTCATGGCATTATTATGTAAATTTAACGACAGTATGGTTTTAATATTACAGGAGCATAGTATGAAAATTATTACCCCCCTTTTAATTATCGTAATTCTTTTTATAGCTTTATGTTTTGAAGCAAGTGCTGAAAAATCGAAATGGAAAAAACTCAAAGAAACAAATGGTGTTCAGATGTTTTCAAGAAGTATTAAAAATTCAAAATTTAAAGAGTACAAAGCGATTTCATATATTGATCTTCCCATGGAATTCCTGTTTGAAGCATTGCTCGATATAAACAATTATCCTAAATGGTACCCGGACTGCCTGGAAGCAAAAATCCTGAAGTCTTTTGATACTGACCATGTTGAAGGAAATTTTATTGTCTATTTCTTTCTGGATGCACAGTGGCCTGCTTCAAACAGAGATGTGGTTGTCCGCTCAGAATCCATGCATGACTGGGAGAATGGGCATGTTGTTATAAAACTTAAAAAGAATAACTACCGGTATCCCATAAAAAAAGGCGTACAAAGAATGGCTGAATTTCAAGCTGAATACGATTTTCAATATATTACGCGATCAAAAACAAGAGTGATTTATAAAAGTTATGCGGATATTGGCGGGCGTGTTCCGGCCGGTCTGGCGAATGCAACAAACAATAAACTCACGGTCAAAACAATCATAAAGCTTCGCGAACGTGCAAAGGCACCTGAATACAAGAAAAAAGCTATGAATGATTATTTCTAACCTGGTGATTCATTAACCATTGACTAAGTAAAGACTTGTGCGGTAGTACAAAACCCAGCCTTCAATTCGCTTCAGTTTAAAAGAGCGAGCAATTCATTATTTAAGTTGAATGAGAATCATGAAAATATTATTGATTAACCCCAGGACACCAACCGGCGCAGGACGTGATTTATTCGATTCAGATATATTCGGTTCCGTTGCTAACGGCAAGCCCTTCACCCGTATGTATAATGGCTTACCGCTGGCACTGCCCACACTTGCAGGTGCCACCCCGCCCGAGCATTCAGTCACCATTATCGATGAGATGATCGAAGAGATAGATTTTAAAACTGACTGCGATGTCGTCGGCCTGACGGCCATGACCTGTAAAGCATCACGTGCATATGAAATTGCTGCAGAATTTATGGAACGCAAAATCCCTGTTATTATGGGCGGTATTCATGCCAGTATGTGTCCGGATGAGGTCGCGAACCATGTTGACTGCGTTGTAACAGGTGAAGCAGATGAACTCTGGCCTCACATACTGACCGATCTTGAGCACAACAGACTTAAAAAGAAATACAGCGCTAAAACCTTCCCGGCTCTTGATAAAACACATCCTCCGCGCCACGATCTGTCACGATTCAGGCAATACACCTACTTTACACTCCAGACAACCCGCGGTTGCCCTCATCAATGCCATTTTTGTACTGTAACAAAAATGAACGGACGGAAAATAAGAAAAAAAACACCTGCACAGGTCATTGCAGAGATCAATGACTGTGTAAACCTTTTCAGCCCTTCCGGTTTTCCATTAATTGATACACAGACCGGGAAACAAAAAACCTTTGGCGGAATCATATTTTTCACGGACGATAATTTTGCTATTGACAAAAAACACGCTCTTGCAGTCTGCAAAGCCATCAAAGACTACCTTAAACAGGCAAACGTTGTATTTTTCTGGTTCACTCAGGTAAACTTTTCGGCAGGGCTTGACCCGGAGTTGCTGGCAGCAATGAGGGACGCGAACTGCATTAGTCTGTTTATGGGTTTTGAAAGCCTCGACAAAGAGACCCTTAAGGCGATGAATAAGTCACTCAATAACCCGGATCAATACGAAACGGTAATTAACAATGTAAGAAAATATGGCATGGAGGTTACGTTCTCCACAATTATAGGGGGAGACCTTGATACGCCAGAAACATCGAAGCAAATTATCCGTTTTATAAATAAAAACAATCTCTACCGTACATTAATCAATATTATGACGCCTTATCCGGGCACTGAGCTCTATGAAAAAATGAAGGCGGAAGACCGGCTTATTACGAGTGACATCAATCAATACAATGTTAGAAATATTGTCTACAGACCTGCAACATGCTCACCAGCTGAGCTTCAGGCAACTTTTTCCCATTTATGCGAAAACGTTTATGACTTTGACAGCATAGCAAGGCGACTTTCATCAAACCTTCAGCCGAATTCGCGGTGGCGACTCCCTCTTATGTTAAGACCTGTTTATTTCTTAATGCAGGCCTGGGCCGGTTTCGTCCTTGCCGTAAAAGGACGAATTGATTTTTCGTCTCTTTTTAAATTCTTAAAATTCTCATTCAGCACTACGATTAAAGGCTATATCCCTGACAGCCTTTTCTTTGCAGAATGTCTCGACTATTCAATGTTTCAAAAAAGTGAAAAACTGCGACTTACAAAACTGATTCAGAAACTGTCAAAGGAGACATGATGGTCAGACAGGCCCTCTGTTTTTTCATAATCGATCCAGCATCAGGCTTGCTATACAGGCTTTACACGTCCCTGACCGATACTGTGCAGCCCAGGAAATGGTCAACTGGCCGGTAATCATTTTCTTTGCCGGGTGCCCGACAAAAAGCTGATGTATATCGAGGATATACATCTGCTGAATTGCTTCAGTTAGCATAATATCGGAAACACAAAACGCAACAGGGGCAGTCATGATGTTTTTAGCCGGCTGGTCCGATTCTATGCCATGTAGATATGCAACATTCAGATCAGTCTTTGTTATAACACCAGCGGGCTGCAATTCTCCGTCGTAGATCAGTGCGGCCCCAAGGCCACTTGCGCCCAACTGCTCAATGACATAGGATATTGCCTGTTCTTCCCCACAAGCCGCCGTATCCTCAATCATAGCATCTTTAACTTTCAGGTTTAATGGATTAAGCTCAACCTTACTTGCAACCTGCCACTTACTCTTTTCACAAACCCGACAATAACGATATAAAAGCCCGATAATATCTGAATACTCAAGCGTCCCGATGATATCTAAACTGCTATCACCGCTGACAAATATTCTGTGGACACCGTCCCGTTTCATGATATCAATAACATCTTCAATTCTATCTTCAGGATTACATATAAGAAGTGGCCCCATCATTATATCTGCAAGTGGTGACTCAACGGAAAGCCCTGCATAATAGGCATTCATAATATCTGTCTTTGTTATAACACCGGCGGGGACACCATTCATATCATCGACAAGAATGATATTGCTTTTCATCTTGATAATCGTACGGACACAATTTGTAATAGTCGTGATTTCAGGCATCCGGTGAACTATTTTCTGCATGGCTTCTTTCACCTGCATTCCGGTAAGAGCACTCCTTTCTTTATAAACCGGTTTTTTTCCCATGATCCACCCTTACCCCTGTTCGATCAGTTTTTCGATCAGATAGTTAAAAACACTGAACCTGTACAAGATCCCTACAACACTGTCGTTTTCTATAACAGGGAGCCGCCTTATATGTTTTTTCAGCATGATATCAACTGCTACCATAATATGTGTATCCGGTTTAACCGTAACCATATCCGTCGCCATTATATCTTCCACATAAATTTTCTTCACACGCTCAAGAAGGACATCGAAAAGTGGTTCAGATAACAAATCCTCCATTTCGCCCAGTATTGGTGTATTTTTCGGCTTAATAAATTGTAGAATATCGTACATTGAGAGCATGCCTGCAAGATGATTATTGCTATCGATAACTATCATCCCAAAAACATTTGCCCCTTCAGAATCGCTGGTTGCTTTAAATGCACTTATCGCCTCAGCAATTGTCTGCTTTGGCAGCAGATAGCGATAGTTAGTATTCATCACCTCTCGTACGATCATGCAAACCTCCACTAAAAAATATTTACCGAAAAATATAGTCTAAACAAAAAGTGAATCGTCAGATAGCTCAAAGGAAATCAATACAGGGCAGAACAGAAGAAAGGTCTCTCATTCTTAAATTATATTTTATCACACGACTTTGCAGACAGCAAGCGGTGGGAGAGCTCTGTTGCGACCTCTTAAACTCCGTTTTTTTTCGCACAAAGCAAAACAGACTGATACCGGACAGGACGTCGGCTCGCTATATTGCACTGCACCAGGGTTAATATTTTTCTATTTTATAACAAATGCATGGTCGCTTTCGGCGTCCCTCCCGAAAGTGACTATGTGCCAGACAGATTATGGTATTTAAATATCAATCACCCAATTCAAAATTGGATTAAAATGCAACAGATACGATGGCCAGAATGTAAAGGACTGATTTTACAGAATGCATAATCATTATTTATACCGTTAAACAAGAAGAAGCACTCTTAAGTCCATCACATTCGTATCAGTCGGCCCGGTAACAACAAGGTCGCCCAGGGCCTTAAAAAAACTGTAGGAATCATTATTGCGTAGGAATATTTCAGGATTAAGCCCCCCGGCCTTTGCGCGCATGACCGTCTCCGAATCGGACATTGCTCCCGCAGCATCCGTCGGCCCGTCTGTACCATCTGTTCCGGCACTTAAAAAATACACGCCTTTTTCATGGATTAATTCCAGAGCCATGCCAAGAGCAAACTCGGTATTTCTTCCACCAAGGCCATCACCGGAGACGACGACAGTCGTCTCCCCACCTGAAAGTATACAGGCCGGTCTTGATAATGGATTCCCGGAATTGATAACAGAACGGGAAGCTGCTGCATGAAGCCTGACAGCCTCACCGGTATCACCTTCTATTGAAGATGATAAAATTGTTGTATTATAACCGAGCCTTTCCGCTTCTTTTTTTGCTCCCTGAAGTGCTTCGAGGCTGTTTCCGATCACCAGGTTCAATAGTTTTTCATTCTGCTCATGATCGTTCGTACTTTTAAAGTCCCCATTCGTCAGGTGAGAATATACTATAGGGTTTACTTTTGATTCAATATTGTATTTTTGTAAAATCTCTGAAATATCAAGCCCATTATTCTGTTCATAAACAGTTGGTCCTGATGCAATCGTACCCGGATCATCCCCGACAACATCAGAAATCATAAGTGTTATCACAGTTGCAGGAGATGCCGCAGCTGCAAGCCCACCACCCTTTATCAGGGAAAGCTGTTTTCTCAAGCTGTTAATTTCATGGATATCTGCACCACAGGCTAATAATCCCCGTGTCAGCGCCTGTTTATCCTCAAGAGTTACACCGGCGACCGGTAACGGCATAAGTGCAGACCCGCCTCCTGAAATCAAGCAGATAAAAAGATCGTTCTCCTTTGCTTTTCGGGCAAGTGTCATAATCTTTTCAGCTGCAAGACAACCATTTTCGTCAGGTACCGGATGGCCGGCCTCAATAATCTCAATATATTTCAAATCAGCTGTGTGACCATATTTCACACTGACAACACCTTCTGCTATTCGGTCACCCATAATTTCTTCAAGCGCCAAAGCCATAGCGGCAGTCGCCTTTCCGGCACCTGTTACATAAATATGGGTATACAGATCGAGATCAAATCTTTTGTCGGATACGGTCAGAATGTTATCCGCAAGCCTGCATGTTTTTTTAATACAGTGACCGGCATGGACTTTTTTCAGCCCGGCATCGAAAATATCAATAAGATCTGCATGATAATTTTTTTTGTTCATATTATTTTCATTCACCTTTAACAGTCATTGCATAAAGAGTACCCATAGTCCAACAGCAAAGCCCTACTGACAAAATAAATAGTAATACCACCATCCCTATTGGCGACACATTCTTACCCTTTGAAACTTTATGGTAAACAGCCAGTCGTTCCTTTAGGTTTAACGGCCTGAAACTTTTCACTTTACTGAATAAATGACAGCTTTTTCCATAAACAAACATTTTTTTAAATGCATCAAAAACACCTTCAATTTCCATATGCACTACCTGCATATCCGGACAATGCTTTGCAATAGCGCATGAATACATATCAACGGCATTTCTTACAAGGATAACATCGCCACCCCTAAGTCTTTCAACAAAACCACCCTGCATATCAAATATTTCACGTCGAATTGCCAGATTGTTGGTCCTTGCATAATACAATTCATTAATCATACTGCTATAAACGTAACTGTCTTTTTGATTTTCGTATTCAGTAAGTAAACCCAGAATACTACATTTCAAGTTTAATTTATTCTTGCCTAACAGAACACTGAGTTCAGGATTAGTCATTTCCCGATATATTGTTTTCAACCAATCCGGACAGGGAGCACAATCCGAGTCTGTAAATGCCAGTATTCGGCCCCTTGATGCACCGACTCCTTTATTTCGTGAGACATAAGCACCCTGCTGTTCCTCCTCAAGAACCTTAATATTGTTAAACCTTGAGAGTATCTCCTTTGTCGCATCACTTGAATTATTGTTTATAACAATTACTTCATACTTTGAACTTGGGAAATCCTGAGCATTAACGGCCTTTATGCATCGTTCTATGTAATCTTCAGCATTATAAGCAGGAATAATTATTGAGATATCCACTTTTTATTACTCTCTTTAAGTATATAGATTCAATTAACAGCAACCTTGAAACTTTCGTAAAAAGTTTATAGATAGGACTTTTTTACGACGCCATCAACCTTAACTAAAAAACAACTTTCGTAACTGATTTCCAACAGATCTTTGGAGCAGGGTTGCCGGCATTTTAATAAGCGATTTACCATACATTTTCACAAAAATATCGTTCGACGCAACGCTCTCGTAGCCGATTTTTTCATAAACCGGCCGTCCCATTTTTGTTGCCTGAAGCGTCGCGAAAACACACCCGGCTTTTTTCCCTGCGATCATGGCCTGCCTTGTAACTGCTTCACCAACACCACGGCCTCTTGCCTCAGGCGCAGTCGTAATATTATAGATACCCGCAACACCATCGGCAATATAGACCGTTGATGTACCAGCCGGTTTCCCATTCAGATAGCAGATAAAATGATAACCGGGGAGCGTGCTATCCAGAAAAAGGCGAGCGTGGTCTTTTATCGTAATATCTCTGATTCCACCAGTCAGGCCAAATGAGATCGTATTCAAATGAACCCAGTCTGTAAACGTATCAAAATCGTTAACCTGCCAGATTTCAAGCCCCTCAGCCAGCCCGGAAGCGTCTTCTAACGAACTCATATCACAATGCATCAAGGCATATGAATCAAAATGGATCATCTTTTTCTTTTTAAGAACATCAGACATATCAGGAGGCGCAGTATTAGGAGAGACAGTCCACATAACCGGTCGCCCGGCCTCTTTAAACCTGCCTAAAACCCCGTCTACTTCACCCTCTTCAAGAATCGATTTGGAAACAAAATTGTTAATCATTGAAACGCCATCAACCGGGCTCACCGCCATCATAATCTTTTCATTTTCGACCATTTCAACATTATCAATGGCTGAATATGTTCGGACATATGACAGACAATTTGCTTCATTGGCCAGCAGGAGTTCTTCTTTTGTTCCGTCCTGAATAAAATCCAACATCATTTATTTCCTCCGGGAATATTAGAAATTTTTTATACACAGAGCAAAAACACGGTATCATCCATCATTATTATGGGCAACAGGATATATCCGAAATTATTCGTTATCTGCAAATGCAGTCCCAGGGCTATCGCATTTGGATTTCGGAGTATATCATTTCAGGTAACTGGAAACTTTGGGTAAACGCAGATAA
>JQIA01000604.1_pt1 | contig 18706 bp, 14 predicted proteins | sample 811431 | NCBI WGS metagenome assembly JQIA01 (sample SAMN02998118, study PRJNA258478) | marine sediment metagenome | biome: marine; feature: seafloor; material: sediment; isolation source: oil-polluted sediment collected from 3 locations (0.5 km, 0.7 km and 0.9 km)... | place: USA: Gulf of Mexico ...
TTCCTATCTAGTTATAAAAGTACTGTAGACTAGGGATCTCTAATAATTTTATCGACCAAAAACAGAATATCACCTACAAAAAACAACCGAAAATGTATAAAACATTTTCGGTTGAAATAATTAATCAAAAAAAACTATATAATCTCTAAAAGTTAGAACCTGCTTTGTCCCACCATAATCTTGTACCTGCGTTATCTGCCCCTCCTAAAAGAGATACTGCTGCAGAAACACCCGCTGCATTTGTAGAATTTTCACTATCTACAAAAGGGATTCTTCTAATTTGTATATTAGTATCAACAGTACCACCACTTTGATTACTAACCACTGGGAAAATTTTAGGATATCCTGTTCTTCTGTATTCAGACCAAGCTTCTTGACCTTCAGGGAACATTGCAATCCATTTTTGTGTGATAATTTTTTCTAATTTTTCTTCATTTGTTCCACCTGTATTCCATGCAACAGTAATAGTGCTCATTGCTGCGATGCTATTAGATGCATTAGTAGGATCTACATAATCTGCTGGTACAGAAACATTGTCTGCAATATATGTCGCAGCTCCACTAGCGCCATGTTGTTGAAAAGATAACATGATACCTGTTTCATAATTTGCCTGTGCATCACCAGATCCAGCCCATCCCCTTAATGCAGCTTCAGCTTTTAAGAAAGCAACTTCTGCCGTTGTCATTAATTGAACTTTAGGTGTATGAATATTATCGTTTATTGCTGAATAGCCAATATAATCTGCTTTTTGAGCCAATTCATCAGAATAACCAGGTAATAAAGGTAAACCACCACGAACTCCTTTTACAGTACCTGCAACAGTTGTTGGTGCATCAAAATAACTAGTAGCTCTTGCATCGCTATAACCAGTTAAAATAGATTCCATAGAAGCATTCATTCTAATATCTCCCCAAGAATTATCTATTACAGTTAATGGGTGATCAAAAGATCCATTAACAAAAAATCCATCTGCATTATCAGCCATTAAACCTAAAGACTGGCTTAATGCTTTTTCTCCTTCTGTTTTTGCTTTTGCTGGATCTATTTTAGAGATTCTAATTGCTAAACGCAATCTTAAAGAATTTGCTAATTTTACCCATTGAGTATATTCTCCTCCATAAGATAAATCGAAAGCTGCAAATCTTTTACTTTCAATATTTGCTGTTAAATTAGTTACTGCTGTATCTAAATCTGCAAAGAAAGCATTATAAGCATCTTGTTGAGAATCGTAAACTCCAGGGTTTGTTAAATCTCCAAAATTAGAATAAACAATAGGTCCAAATACATCTGAAACTCTATGCATTGCTGCAACTTTTAAGATTAAAGCAGTACCATGTAAAGTAGGAAAATCGTCTTTAGTTAAATCACTAATAGATTTTACATTATTCATTACATTAGAATAAGGTACAGACCAAATAAAGTTGTTCCAACCACTTACTAAATTATACGTTGTATTATTTGCCCCAGCTACAAATGGCCTTGGAGGTGTCAAATACCCTGAATATACATCAGCATTTAAATTTTGCTGTAATTGATATGACCATGCTGGAGAGTATTGATAGATGCTTTCAAAAATAGGTTTGTAACTTGAACCTACATGCTGAAAATCTACTTCTAATTGTTCTTGACTGATGTTTTTGTCATTTCCGTTAAATTCTTCTAAATCATTACAAGAAGTAAAAAATAACCCTAATGCAATAACACAAGTAAATAATTTATTTATATTTTTCATCTTGTTATTTTTAGAATGTTAAATTAATGTTTAAACCTATACTTCTAGAAGAAGGTAACCCTAAAACATCTACACCTTGTAGTGCATTACCAGTACTTAAAGAAACGTTAGGATCATGTGGTGCGTCTTTATAAAAGAAAAATAAATTACTACCTACTAAAGAAGCTTTTACTCTTTTAAATACAGAGTTTTCAGCTAGTTTAAAGTTATAACCAATAGCCATTTCTGCTAATCTAACATTTGTTGCGCTGTATACATATTCTCCAGTAAACCCGTTTCTTCCACCAACTTTACCATAGTATTCTTGGGCTGGCATTGTAGATTCTACACCTGCTAAATTTACAATTTTAACAGAACCATTTGCAGTTTCTCTTGCAGAGTTGTTACTAAAACCTTCTACGATAGCTTCCGTCATACTAACAGTTTCTCCACCAAATTTTCCGTCGATTAAGAAATCGAAAGTAAAATTCTTATATTCAAAAGAGTTATTCCAACCTAAGTTAAAATCTGGGTTAGCGTTACCAACTTTTGATAAACCGTCTACTAAATTAGTGTCTTCAGCTATTACAGCTCCACCATCTACGATTGGTAAACCATCCGCATTTCTTTTTACAACCTGAGCATAGATGTCTCCAAAAGAACCACCTTTAACTAAGTAAGAACCAAAAGTATTTACTCCTTTAGCAGAAATTGTAAAGAAATCTGTTGGGATTAAACCTTCTACATTATTTTTAGAAATTGATACAATCTCATTTTTATTCTTTGAGAAGTTTACACTAGATGTCCAATTAAAATTTTCACTTTGAATTGGTTTCGCAAAAACTGTAGCTTCAACCCCTTTATTAATAATATCTCCAGCATTTAAACCTGCTTGACCTGATGCTACAATAGTTGTTGATACAGGTACTCTAAAATATTGATTTACTGTACTTGTATGGTAGTACCCAATATCAAATCCAACACGATTGTCATAGAATTTCCATTCTGTACCAAACTCATAAGAACGCTGCCTTTGTGGTTTAGGGCTTGTTCCTGGGAAAGGTCTTAATGGGTCTGTGTTACTTACACCTCCACCAAAATTGATTGATTTATTAGGGCTAATTAAATCAGCATCAAAACCACTACCAACTTCTGCATAAGAAACTCTTGCTTTTGCAAAAGAAACTTTATCTCCTAAATCATATAAATCACTTAAAATCCCTGTTAAACCAATAGAAGGGTAAAAATAAGGTTCTGGAACTGTAGAAGACCAATCTTGTCTTGCAGTAAGGTCTAGAAAAATATTATCGTTAAAACCAACAGTTGCACTTGCAAAGATAGAACTACCTCTTACTTCTAAAGAGTTTTGAGTAAATGCTACAGATGCATTTGCATTAAAGTTTTGATAAGCAAAAACATTTGCAAATTGTAAACCACCATTTGTTCCTGAATCTCCTGTAAAAGTTTCTGTAGTAGTTCTTGTTGTGCTTACACCAACAACCCCATTTACAGAAATTTTATCATTAATTTTAGTACTAATATTAGCTAAAACATCTCCATAAACTTGAGTATAGTCATTTTCAAAAACAATATATCTACCATTTAAAGGCGCTAAAGTAGCTTCTGTTGAAGCGTAAATCTTTTTCTCAAAATCTAATAAAGATTTATCGTAAGTTCCTCTTGTTTGTATAGACAACCAATCGTTTATTTTAAAGTTCAAATTTAATGAAGCTACAATTTTTTTGCTGGTATCTTCACCACGATTTCTATTTATTACCCAATAAGGATTTTGTTCAATGTCACTAGTTGCAAAAGTTCCTGGCTCAACACCTGGGCCTCTAAACCAACGTTGTGTCATAATATTTCTATTTGGATTTGGAACCTCAAAATTAGAATAATCTGATAAAGACTCTGTTGCAGACTCAAAACCATAAACACCTACTAAAGGATTAAAGTACAAACCAGAAACGGCTCTGTTTTTAATGTTTTGAGTAGAAGCCATTACACTTGCGTTTAATGTTACTTTATCATCGAAAAACTTTGCAGTTTCTCTAACATTAAAAGTGTGTTGCTTTAATTTATTAGTTGGTATAATTCCTGAAGCATTAGTGTTACTATAAGAGAAATACGTTTGAGCGTTTTCTGTACCTCCAGAAACAGCTAAAGAATTTATACTTGTAACTCCTGTACCTAGAAAAGAATCTACATTGCTTTGAGCAGTTGGATTAAAATCCATCATATAAGCAGCGTTCTCTACAGTTAAATTTGAAGAGAAGTCTACTTTAAAAGCACCGTCTTTTCCTTTTTTAGTAGTTATTAAAATAACACCATTTAAACCAGCACTACCATATAATGCAGAAGCAGAAGCTCCTTTTAATACAGTTAAAGATTCAATATCATCTGGGTTAATCAAAGAAAGTGCATCACCACCATCTCTATTTCCTCCATTAATATCACCAAATGTATCTCCTGGTTGTCCTGAAGAAGGGTTAGATAAAGGAATACCATCTACTACATAAAGAGGTTGGTTATTTCCAATTGAAGAGTTCCCTCTTAAAACTACTTTTACAGATCCCCCTGCACCAGAAGCACTTCTAGTAATAGCTACACCAGATACTTTACCAGATAAACTATTTACTGGGTTTGTTTGTTTTACTCTGTTTAACTCATCTGCACCAATGTCTTGTGCTGCATAAGTTAAAGATTTTCTTGATTTTTTAATACCAAGAGCAGTAACAATAATTTCATCTAGTTGAGAAGCATCATCTTCTAATACTACATTTATGGTAGTAGCACTACCAACTATAACAGTTTTAGTTTTCATCCCTAAAGACGAAAAGCTTAAAATTTCTCCCTCAGATACTTTAATAGTATACTTACCATCAAAGTCTGTTTCAGTTCCTCTTGTTGTACCTTGTACAACAATGCTTACTCCTGGTAATGTACCTCCATCTGATTTAGATGATACTGTACCAGAAATGTTTTTTTCTTGAGCTTGTACGTTTATTGTAGAAGCAAAAGAAAAAACAACAAGTAGTATTGTGTAAAATTTTTTCATGAATAATTTGAGTTATTTAAATTTATGTTTGATAAAAGTATGTTTAATGTATGCTTTCAAAAAAAAAATATACAAACAACATTAAAATAACAATGAATGACGTTTTTTTACTTATAAGTCCTTTTTTTGAGTAATTGTATTAAATTTGATCTTTTTTAATGTCATATATTTACAATAACTAGTTTAATTTTAATTTTTTTGTATTGAAGAATATTTTTAAAAACATTAGCTATAAGATACCTATTAAGTATCATTTTATATTTTGGATTAGTTATTTTGTTCTTAACGTTGTTAGGTGGGGTAGCTACTATCAAGATTATTGGTATTCTTTTAAATCTAACATTGTTACGGTTACATTAGGGATGTTTTTGGCATATTTTCATGTCTATTTTTTACTTCCTAAGTTGCTCTTTCAAAAAAAAATATTAACTTATATTTTCTCTTTTTTAATTGCTTTGGCTGTGTTTTATGTAGTTAGAACAGAACTTATTTTTATATTTATAAATGAGAATGTCTGGCCAGAATCTCAAACACCACAAATGGCGTATGCTTTTAATCATATTTTAGCTGTTTGTTTAATAGGTATATATGATGTTGGGTTGGCCTCAGCTATAAAGTTAACTACAGGTTGGATTGTTGATCGAGATAGAATGGCGAATTTAGAATCTATGCAGCTAAAAACAGAATTACAGTTTCTAAAAGCACAAATTCAGCCTCATTTTTTTTTTAATACATTAAATAACCTTTATGCTTTAACATTAGAAAAATCTTCCCAAGCTTCAGAAGTGGTTTTAAAATTATCAAAAATTATGGAGTATGTTTTGTATGATGCTAAAGAAACCAGAACAACCTTGATTAAAGAGATTAAATACATTCAAAATTATATAGATTTAGAAAAATTAAGATATTTAGATAACTCAAGTGTTCAAATGGATTTAAAAGGGAATTTAGATGATTGTCAAGTTCCTCCATTATTGTTTTTACCTTTTATAGAAAACTGCTTTAAACACGGCGTTAAGGGTGGCGATAAGTTAAATGTTTATATTAGTTTTGAGGTTGAAGATAACGTACTGAAATTTTATGCTAAAAATAATTTTAGTTCTGAGCTCTTAGACAAGAAAAATCATGGAATTGGGAATAAAAATGTTTTAAGGAGGTTAGAATTGTTATTTAAAGATAAATACACTTACCAATCTAAAATAGAAAATAATAATTATATTATTGAATTAACTATTGAGTTATAATTTAGTATATTTAAATTATGAAAATAAAATGCGTAATTATAGATGATGAACCTTTAGCAATAAAAGTTGTTGAAAATCATTTAAAAGAATTTCAAAATTTTGAAGTCATAAGTACTTTTAACAGTCCTATAGATGCATTGCCTTTATTAGAAAAAGGTGATATTGATGTGCTGTTTTTAGATATTAATATGCCAAAAATGAACGGTTTAGATTTCGCAGAAATAATAAATTCAAAAACAAATATTGTAATTACTACCGCTTATAGAGAATATGCTGTGGAAAGTTTCGATTTAAATGTTTTAGATTATTTAGTAAAACCAATTCCTTTTAATCGATTTTTAAAAACAATCAATAAGATTACACAACAAACATTTTCTCATAAAGAAGGAAATCAAAAAGATGAAATTTCTAAAAATGATTCTTTTATTTTTTTAAAGGTTGATAAAAAGTTAGTGAAGATTAAGTTTGAAACCATTCTTTATATTGAAAGCTTAAAAGATTACATCAAAGTTTTTACTACAACGGACAATTATCTTGTACACAAATCTTTAACCAGTATTACAGAAGAACTTCCTGAAAGTAATTTCATTAGAATACATAGATCATATACGATTGCTATTGATAAAGTTAAAAGTGTTGAAGGTAATTTGTTAGAAATAGGAACTACCAGAATTCCTATTGGTAGAAAATATGTTAATCATGCAAAGAAAGTAATCTTAAATATCGATTAATTGCTTATCAAACAATTTTTTAGTTTCTAAAATAATTCTGTTTGACATAAATTATAAGTCATTGGTAGAATTATTTTTAACAAACTTATTATATCCTTTACATTTATCTTAACGTAAAACACTTACAATATTATGTCTAATAATACTCAGTCTTCATCACAAACCAAAAACAATACATTAGTTCCAATAATTATTATTGCAGGTTTGTTCTCAATTTTCGGATTTGTAACCTGGATAAACGGAGCCTTAATTCCGTTTATGAAGACTTTAAATCAGCTAACTGAAGCACAATCTTATTGGGTAGCTTCTGCGTCATATATTTCATTTGTTGTAATGGCATTACCATCATCTTATATTATAACTAAAATAGGATACAAAAAAGGAATGTCTTTAGGGCTAGCAATTATGGCTGTAGGTGCCTTACTTTTTATACCTGCTGCAGAAGCGCAAACGTATTGGTTGTTTTTAACAGCTATTTTTATTCAAGGAACTGGAATGACTTTATGTCAAACTGCTGCGAACCCTTATATAACAATTATTGGCCCGATAGAAAGTGGTGCAAAACGTATGGCACTTATGGGTATTGCAAATAAAAGTGCAGGCGCTTTAGGTTCTTTAGTATTTGGAGCTCTTTTATTATCAGGAATTGATGAAATAAAAGAAAAAATAGGAGATGTTTCTGTAGCAGAAAAAGAACAATTATTAGCTACGATGGCCGATAGTGTTTTTACACCTTATATTGTAATGGCTGTTGTGTTATTTATCTTTGCATTTTTAATAAGAAAAGCACCATTACCAGAAGTTGAAACAACTCAAGAGGAAGAGGATAAAGATGATGAGACTACAAAAACTAGTATCTTTCAGTTTCCTCACCTTTGGTTAGGAGTACTTACGTTGTTTGTTTATGTAGGGGCAGAGGTTATCGCAGGAGATTCAATTATTGCTTACGGTTTATCTTTAGGGATACCAGCAGCAGATGCTAAATTCTTTACATTATTTACATTATCAGCAATGGTAGTAACGTATGCGTTAGGAGTATATCTTATTCCTAAATACCTTAAACAAGACACCGCATTAAAAATAAGTGCTCTTCTTGGTATTATCTTTAGTATTTGTATCTTATCGACAACTGGTTTTACATCCGTATTATTTGTTGCATCTCTAGGAATTGCAAACGCATTAGTTTGGCCAGCAATTTGGCCTTTAACATTAGATGGTTTAGGTAAGTTTACCAAAACAGGATCAGCTTTATTGATTATGGCTATTGCTGGTGGAGCAGTTATTCTTCCATTATATGGGAAATTAGTAGATGCAGGAAAAGAAGAGTTAATTGCTAAAGGTATAGACGAAGTTGAGGCTTTGTCTACAAGTGCAACAGCAAGTTATTGGATATTAATTCCATGTTATGCTATGGTATTGTTTTTTGCAATTTGGGGACATAAAATAGGAAAGAAAAAAGTATAGGCTTATGTTACCTTCAAAAAGAATTAAATCAGTAGATTTATTAAGAGGTATTACAATTGCTGCAATGATTTTGGTGAACACTCCTGGAGATTGGGGTTCCGTATATGTACCTTTATTACATGCAGAATGGCATGGGTTAACACCAACAGATTTAGTATTTCCTTTCTTTTTATTTATTGTTGGGATTTCAATTTACTTTGCCTACAAAAATAAACCAAAGAACATATTAACCTATAAAAAAGTTCTAATTAGAAGTGCAAAATTAGTTGGCTTGGGTTTATTTTTAAACCTTTTTCTACCATATTTCCCTTTCTTTAATGATCTTGAAACGTTGAGGTTTCCAGGTGTTTTACAAAGAATTGGTATCGTGTTTTTTATTTCATCAATTTTATATCTTAATTGTAATTGGAAAATTTTATTAGGAATTGGAGTCTCAATTTTAATAGGATATTGGTTAATATTAGGTTTCCTTCCTTTTTCAGACGGAACATTGCCTACTTTTAATCGTGCACCTAATAATTGGTCAAATTTCATAGATACTTATCTTCTTGGAAATCATATGTGGCAATTAGATTATGATCCTGAAGGGCTATTTAGCACTTTACCTTCTATTGTTACATGTATAAGTGGAATATTAATAGGGAAACTATTAGACGATTCTAGAAGTGTTCGGAAATTGTTTTTTGCAGGTATCGTCTTATTGATTTATGGTTATCTATTTAATAGTTGGTTTCCAATAAATAAAGCTATCTGGAGTAGTAGTTTTGTATTGGCAACAAGTGGCTGGGCTACCGTTATTTTAGCTATAATTTATTATTTAAAGGATGTAAAAGATCTTGAATTTGGTAACCTTTTTAAGTATATGGGAATGAATGCAATTACGATATACTTTTTGTCAAGTTTTATTTCTAAAGCAATGTATTTAACAAAAGTAGGAGAGGGGAGTAATTTACATAGCTTTTTGTATAACACTATTTTTGTACAATCCTTTCTTTCAGCGAATCTATCTTCTCTATTATATGGTTTAACAGTTGTCGTGTTTTATTTAGGATTAGGTTATTTGATGTTTAAAAAGAAGATTTTTATAAAAGTTTAGTTTTTTGAATATTAACGTTAAAGAAAAATATAGCATAAAAAAATGCAATCAAAATATTGATTGCATTTTTTTATGTAAAAATATTTTTTAATAAAAATACTTAAGCAGAATTTCTACTAGCGTTTATATTCCCAAATAAAGAACGCATTACCATTTTTTCAAATACTTCTAGTTCTTCAGTATTACCCTCAGATTTTTGAAGTTCTTGAATTTTTTTCAAGGCATATTGTTGAATAGTTAATAACGGTAAAACAATGCTTTCTCTAATTTCTATAGATGCTTTTCCGATCGGGAAATTCTCCATTAATTCTGTATGACCAGAAAGCTTTAGTAATAAGCGTTTTGTAGTGGTATATTCTTCGAAAATTAATTCCCAAAACTCACCAAAAACAGCATCATCAGCCATGTATGCAGTTAATCCAAAGAAAGATTTGGTTAAACTCATCATACTATTTTCTAATAACGTTTTAAAGAAATCTGACGCGTTATAAAATTCAACAATTTCTTCAAATCTACCAGCATCTTCATATTTTTTCATTGCAGTTCCTACACCAAAGAAACCTGGTACGTTTTGTTTTAATTGACTCCAACTTCCAACAAAAGGAATTGCTCTTAAGGCAGAGAAATCTAAAGTATCAGAACTAGCACGTTTACTAGGTCTACTACCAATATTAGTTTTTGCATAGTATTTTAACGTACTCATTTTTTCTAAATACGGTAAAAACTGTGGATGATTTTTAAAGTCTACGTAAGCATTATAGCTAGTGGTAGCTAAATCCTCTATGATTTCTCTGTGTTTATCATTCAATTGATCTTTTGTAAACACTTCGTTCTTAATACCAGAACTTATTAATTGTTCTAAATTATATTGAGACGAATCTAAAGTTCCAAAATTAGAACTAATTGTTTGTCCTTGAATTGTTAATTGAATTTCTTTATCTTCAATAGTTGGTCCTAAAGAGGCATAAAATTGATGTGTTTTTCCTCCCCCTCTTGCAGGTGGTCCTCCACGTCCGTCAAAGAAAATTACATCAATATCAAATTCTCTAGAGATTTTAGTTAAAGCTTCTTTTGCTTTAAAGATTCCCCAGTTTGCCATTAAATACCCACCATCTTTTGTTCCATCAGAAAAACCTAACATAATAGTTTGTTTATTTTTTCTTTTTGCTAAATGGTATCTATAAGCATTGTTTGTATATAATGTGCGCATTACATCACTTGCGTTTTCTAAATCTTCTACAGTTTCAAAAAGCGGAATTACATCAACTGGTAATTCATTTTCAAAACCACATAAATTTAACATTGCAAATGTTTGCATTACATGCAATGCAGATTGATTGTTACTAATAATATATCTATTCGCACCACGTTCACCATTTCTTTTTTGGATCGTTTTTAAGGCATAAATTGATTCAATCGTTTTTACAGACATTTCATCAGATAAAATTTTAGGATCTATATGTCCTTTTACCAATGATAGAATAGAAACTTGTTCTTCTGCCGTTAAATTATTGTAATTTTTAGGGAAAGTAGTATCTCCAGAAGCAATTAAATCATCTACTAATTTTGTAAATGCATCATGATGCACTCTACTATCTTGTCTAATATCTAAGGTTGCAAAATGGAAACCAAAGATTCTTACTTTATTAATAAAGTCGTTCAATTCTTCAATAAACAAAGAATCATGCTCGTTTATTACAATATCTCTTGCTCTCTCTAATTCTGATAATAGTATTTTCTGAGAAAAGTTAAGTTTGGTATAGCTTCTAACAACGTGTTTATACAAACGTTTTTCAACCGATGATAAAATTTCCTGAACACCATCAAAAGTAAAACGTCTTTTTAAACGTCTCACATCTCCATAGTAGCTTCTTAAAATTGACTGACGTAATCTTTCTGCAACATCTAAAGTAATTTTAGTAGTTACAAAAGGGTTTCCATCTCTATCTCCTCCAGGCCAAAAACCAAGATCAATAATTTCATTTTCTAAAGGTTCGCCATCATAAATATTTTGCTGTATATAATTGTATATTTTACTGATAGAGTGATAGAATACATTTTCTAAATACCAAATTAAACTTACTGCTTCATCATAAGGAGTTGGTTTTTCTTTTTTATAGAAAGGTGTTTTTCCTAATTGAGCCAATAATTTTTTAATCAGCAACAAATCGTCATTTTGTATTGCTACATCTAAATCTGTAATAATACCTAAAACAGAACCAGGATAAAATTGAGTTGGATGCGCTGTTAAAACAATACGTACTTTAAAGTCTTCTAAATGCTTTTTTAATTCTTCCTTTTTTTCGCTTAAGATTGCAATATCTTTAGAGTTTCTAAGAGTACCAATACCGTCCATGTTGTTTACAACAGGATATGCAGCATCTTCAATAGCATCAAATAAAACAACTTGACGTTCTATATATTGGATAAATTGAAACAGTAAATCTTTTTTATCTTGTTCCGAAGGGTTGTCTTGGTATTTTTGAAAAAAATGTTCAACAATTTCTGTTGGATTCTTTCCTTGTTGAAATCCTTTTTCGCAAACTTTATGGAAAAGAGGTAATAAAACCCCTGTATTGTTTATAGTGGCAAAAGGTAACGTCTTAAAAATACTGTTATAAATTTCATATTTAGACAGTACATTATCGTTAAACCTTGTTAATTTTGGTATTCCTGACATTTTAAAAAGTTTTAAGTTGTGAAATTACAAAAAACCAAACCTATAGAATGAAAATTATTCTCAATAATAAGGTGCTTGAATTGTGAAAACAATATTAATAAGGGGATATTTTATTAAATACTTAATTTCTGTTGAAGAGTGCTTTTTCTGACCCCTATTAAATGTAATTATAGTTGAATAATTGGTTGTAGGCATTGCAAGTTCCAACGAGTTGGATCATTTTTTAGCAAGAACCCTTTTAGTAAATTTCTATCTTGATATCTTTTGTAGTCATCATAGATAAATGCTGATGGTTTTTTGCCAAAGTCTTTTGCGTTTATAGAAAATCGATTTAAGTCTAAATCAAGTTCATCAACTATAACAAAATGAAGATTACTTAATTTTAACTTTTTATTGATTGCAGAAAAGTTGTTTTCACCGTTCGAAAAACTAGGAATGGTATAAATACTTACTGGTTTTATAGAAGCTATTTTATCTTTTTTTTGAGCATTAGTTGTTATACAAGAAAGAAAAATTATTGCTAAAAATACGTGTTTAAAATTCATGTTTTAGTCTTATAAAATCATGAATCAATATACGATTATTTTTTATTAAAATTATCTAGCCCTTCTTTTAACCATTTATAATACGTATCTCTATCTGTATATTGCTGTGTATTGTTTAGGATTTCAAAATCAGAATTCAATAAGACATAATAAGGTTGTGATGCATTTTTAAAATTAATCACCTGAAAAGTAGACCATTTATCACCAACTGTTTTTATCTTTTTAATCTTTCCGTTTTTCTTCAAAAAGTCAAATTGCTGATCTTTCGTTAGCTCTTTTTCATTATCATCTACATACAGAGAAATCAAAATATAATCCTCTTTTAAAATTTGATAAATGTCTGGTTCATTCCAAACATTTTCTTCCATCTTTCTACAATTTACACAAGCCCAACCTGTAAAATCTAACAAGATTGGTTTGTTAGCTACCTTGGCTGCTGCTAAACCTTCATCAAAATCTTTGTAGCAATCTAAACCTAAAGGGCAATTACTTTCTTGTTCATAAATGCTGTAAAATTGAGGAGGAGGAAACCCACTAAGTAAACTTAAATTCCAAGTAGGATTCTTTAATACTCCAGGAGAAATATATATGACAAATGATATAATTAAAACACCGAAAGAGATTCTAGAAAAGGATAATTTTTTAATCGGAGAATCATGCGGGAATTTAATTTTTGCAAATAGATATAGCGCTAATCCTATAAAAATTACAATCCAAATTCCTATAAAAACTTCACGTTTTAATAAATCCCAATGAGCCACTAAGTCTGCATTTGATAAGAATTTAAAAGCTAAAGCTAATTCTAAAAAACCTAAAACAACTTTGGTTGTGTTTAACCATCCACCAGATTTTGGTAATGAATTTAACCAGCTGGGGAAAAGTGCAAACAATGCAAAAGGCAATGCTAAAGCCAAGCCAAAACCAGTCATTCCAGCTGTTAATTGAGTTGCTCCACCATCCGAAGTTAAAGAACTTGCTAACAAAGATCCTAAAATAGGACCTGTACATGAGAATGAAACAATTGCTAAGGTTAAAGCCATGAAGAAAATTCCAATAATTCCACCTACAGAAGAGGCAGAATCCATTTTATTCCCCCAAGAACTTGGTAATGTTATTTCATAAAATCCGAAGAATGAAAATGCAAAAAAGGCTAAAACCACAAAAAAGAAGATGTTTAACCAAACATTTGTAGAAATTGTATTTAGTATTTCCGGATCTAAATTGTCTAAAAAGTGAAAAGGAAGACTTAGTAAAATGTAGATAAAGACTATGAAAAATCCATATAAAACGGCATTGAAAACTCCTTTCTTTTTATTTTTTGATTGTTTAGTGAAAAATGAAACCGTTAAAGGAATCATTGGGAAAACACAGGGTGTTAATAAAGCCAATAAACCACCGACAAATCCTAGTAAAAAGATGCTAAATAAACCAGTAGAACTTTCTGAGTCGGTTTCTGTAGAGTTTTTTAAAAGAGATGTATTTTTTAAATTTAATTGTAATTTGTTTGTGATATTTTTACTTTTTTTATCAATAGTAATTACTTCTTTTATAGTATTTCCACTTAAAGATAAAGTAAAATTTTCATCAATATTTATACAAGCAGTTTCACAAACTTGTCCAAAGAAATTTAACTTAATTTGAGTAATATCTTTGTTTGTAAGTTGTATTCTTTGTGTAATAGTCGCTTTATCTTTAAAAACAATTTCTTCTTTTTCCCAAACTTCAGAATATTTTTTAAAAGTGTCTTTTTCATTAGCTTTACCAATTAACTTGTAACCAGTTTCTCCTTCTTGAAGTGTGATTTCTAAAGGTAAAGATGCGTCTTCTGGATTGTGTTGAGAGTATAAATACCAGCCTTTATAAAGTGTTGCGCTAAAAATTATATCATATTCTGTTTCTGATATTTTTTTTAGAGTTGTTTTTATTTTAATCGGATCATTTTCAGTTTGTGAAAAACTTGAAAACGTGAATAATAAAACTGCAATTAAAAAGAAATTTTTCATCAATAAATTTTATAAAATGTGATTATATTTTTAATTCATTAAAAAGTGAAATCAATTTTTTGTCAGATGGTCTCGGCGCATTCGAATTTACAATTTTACCTGAAGGGTCAATTAAAATAAAACGTGGAATCCCTTTAATTAAATAGTCTTCTATAAATTGAGATTTCCAATTATTATCAGCAAATAATTGCATTCCGCCTAATTCTTTATCGATAATCATTTTTTTCCATTTTTCATGATCTTTTGATTGATCAATAGAAATACTAACGAATTCTATATTTTTATTATGATATTGTTTTTCAACCTTTTTTAAAGAAGGGACTTCTCTAATACAAGGCCCACACCAAGTTGCCCAAACATCAATATAAATATATTTCCCTTTTAAATCATTTAATGAAGTTGTACCTCCTGCATTATTTTCATAATCTGTAAATTTAGGAGAATCATTACCTTTTGCAACTGCTTTTAAAGCATCGTAGCTTTTAGTTATCGCTTCATTATTTTCTTTGTTTGTAGAACCTTTCATAAACGTAGTATAGAAAGTTTCTAAATCTTCAGTATATGTAATTCCATATTTAGAAGTGTTGTAAAGTAAGCTGTTTTTTATAGTTTCGTTTTCAATTTTACTTGAAATGTTTAACATAGTTATGCTATAATCTAAAAGAGAATCTTTTTCTATTAAATCTTGTACTTTTTTACTGTAATTAGAAGAAACTAAATCTGCATAACTAGATGAAAACAGAAAGTAGTCTTCGTTAGTATAATCTAAGCCATCTAATTCATTTAAAAAACCTTCGGAAGCTTTAAAACCTTTCTTTTTTGCATAAAAAGCATAATAGTTTTCATACTTATTTAAATTAGCTAAATATTGGTAGTTTAAGTTTCTTTTTTCTCTTTGTTTAAATTCGTCAGATAAACCTTCAAAATTAAAAAGCAAATCATCTTGTGCTTGTTGAGTCTCTTTAAAGGTTTTCTTGTATTCAGTTTCTTCTTTCGTATAAATGTCTGTTTCTTCGCCAACTAAATCAGCGTATTTTTTATTTTTTTCTCTCAAATAATTGGAATATTTAGAACCAATACCGCTAATTTTTATCGTGTTCTTGTAATCTTTAGTATCATAATTAATTTCAATATTATGACCGTCATCTAAATATAACTCTGTGATATTATTGCCATGACGTAAGGCATAATATAGGCCTTTACTAGATTTAATTGTGTCATTAAAAGAACCATCTTCAGAAAGTTCAATTTTCTTTTTGATGGACATATCCATCTTATATAAAGTTGTTTTTTCTGAATCTGCATTCGTTATTTTTCCAGATACAATTGCGTACTCTATTTTAGGTTCTGATTGACAAGAAATAATTACAATTGCAGCAAGAATTAAATATATATATTTCATATTATTGATTTGATTATTATAATTATATAATCTATTTAGGTTAAATTAATTTTTTATTGATATTTTAATTATTTGTCTTGTTGAGTTCGAAATAGTAAATCGTTTATCTTGTCTATGGTTAATGACCCAAATAATTTCGTTTTCAGAATTGCAAAGTAACCAGCTATTTTCTTTTTGTAAAAGCGAAAATTTCTCGTCTTTAAAATATTTACTTAATTTCTTTTTTCCTTGCATTCCTAAAGGATAAAGATAGTCTCCGTTTTCTCGTTTTCTTACAATTAACGGATATTTTAACAAATTTTTATCAACGTAAATTGTTTGCTTATTTTCTGTGAATTTCACTTGAACATCCACAAAAGTTAAAGAAATAGGATTTGTAATTTCTTTATCATCCTCATGAATAAAAAAGCTATTTTCATTACTTACTTTATCATCATTAATTAAACTTAATAGTAAGAACTCTCGATCTTTTAATAATCGATGCGTTTTTGAAAAAACTTGTTTACCAGATTGGGCAGACAACAAATTATAAACGTCATTCCATTCTGTAAAATTGTATTCATTTAATAGCTGATATAAATATGCTTTGGGGTTCGAAAGTTGATTGATTTTATCAATGTCCAATTTTATGACTTCTAACGCAGTCGAGCTGTCAGATTTTATAACTTCGGATGAAATATGATCAATTCGATCTTCAATTATTTGTTTACTTTCTTGTAAATGTTGTGATGTTTTTGCAAATGTTTCTAATAAATTAGGGTTTATTTCCTTCAAAGCAGGCACAACCTGATGTCTAATTTTATTTCTGATATATTTGGTTGATGCATTGCTTTTATCTTCTCGCCAATCTATATGATTGGTTTTTGCATGTACAAGAATTTCTTCTCTAGAGAAAGCTAAAAACGGACGAACAATGTTACCGTTAATTTTAGGAATTCCCGTAAAACCATCTAAACCAGTTCCTCTCGTTAAATTGATAAGAAAAGTTTCTAAATTATCATCTGCATGATGTGCTGTTAAAACGTAATCAAAATTGTGTTTTTTAATAATTTCTTCAAACCAATTATAGCGTAATTCTCTTGCTGCAATTTGTGTAGAAAGTTTGTTTGTTAAAGCAAATTTTGTAGTATTAAATTTTATTGTAAAAATCTGATTAGACGTTTTTTGTGCTAATTTTTCTACAAATTTTTCATCTAAATCACTTTCTTTTTCTCGAAGCTGAAAATTGCAATGTGCTAAGGAAATATCGAAATTTAATTCAGAAAGAAGATGTGTTAAAACAACAGAATCTATTCCGCCAGAAATGGCAATTAATAGCTTTTTTTCCTTTAAAAAAGGGAAATTTATATGAATATGTTCTTTGAGTTTCTGAAGCATTTACACATCAAAAATACGGAAATTAAAGTTGAGAATTCAACCAGTTTACAACATCTTGTAGCATTTCTTCTTTGCACAAATCATTTTGTAATTCATGGTACCCTTCTTTGTATAGTTTTAGTGTTGCATTGTCAGAATTGTTGGCAAATTCTTCTGTTCCTTTATAGTCGATAATTTTATCAGCTGTACCGTGTAACAGAAACATTGGTGTTTTTAATTTCTTCGCATTTTCAATCGCCCATTTCCCAGTTTCAATAAAAGTTAAAGAAAAATTAGGGCTAATTTTACTATGCACTAAAGGATCATCAATATATTTTTGAACTTCAGTTTTGTCACGAGAAATATCATTTGCATCCAATTCATTTCCCATAGTAATTGATGGAGCAATTTTCTGCAACAATTTACCAACAGCTAATTTGATTTTTGGTGGTTGAAAAGCTAGTTTTAAAAACGGACTTGTAGCGATAATTCCTTTTAAATCATGGTTTTTTCTGATACCATAATTAAGAACAACATTTCCACCCATTGAATGGCCGTATAAGAAAATCGGTTTATCAGGGAAGAGTTCTTTTGCCTTTTCTATAGTTTTTGAAACACTTTCTAAAACGGCTTCAAAACTTGGATTATGACCTCGTTTTCCAGTGGTTTTTCCATGCCCAAAATGATCAAAAGCAACAACGGAAAAATCGTTTTCTGTTAGTTTTTTTGCAACATGACTGTAGCGCCCAGAATGTTCGCCCATTCCATGAACCAAAACAATAACTGCTTTTGTAGTTTCTGCTTGCCAATATTGACCGTAAAAATCGGCTTTATAAATGTTAAAACTAAATTCTTTTTGCATTTGGTTCATCTGGTTTTTCTAATGATGCCTTTATGGAGTTGGCAATATCCATTGCGTATTGAGCGGTTTTTTCACCGGCAGAAATACTATCTGTTTTATCTATAAAAGCAGGGCTTATTTTTACTGCAATTTCAATAACTAGTTTTTTGTAATCCTTCTCTGATAATTTAATATTCATCTTGTTTTTTAACGAATCTACAAGATAATTCTCCTTAAAAATACAAAGAAAAAATAACAAAATATTAAGTTAGTGTAAAGTTATTTTGATGGTTGTAATGTCTATCTATTGTTTCTTCAGCCAAATACGAATATCCTTTCTTATAGATACTTCTGGTTTTGCTAACGGAATCGTTCTTCCAAATTGCTTACTTCTGTTAAATTTAGAAAACGTAACTTTTAATTGTTTCCATTCTTTTGGGTACAATTTTAAGAACATGTTAAACATATTTTGTTCTGTCGGTTTCTCATCTAAACTCTCTAGTGTTTTCTGAAAAAGTTCTTCTTGATTTATAATCATATGGTAAATATAAGTAAAACTATTTTTTGTTTTTTAG
>JQIA01000606.1_pt1 | contig 18678 bp, 18 predicted proteins | sample 811431 | NCBI WGS metagenome assembly JQIA01 (sample SAMN02998118, study PRJNA258478) | marine sediment metagenome | biome: marine; feature: seafloor; material: sediment; isolation source: oil-polluted sediment collected from 3 locations (0.5 km, 0.7 km and 0.9 km)... | place: USA: Gulf of Mexico ...
TAGAAGGAAATGCACAACGCAATTATATAAAAGCAGCAGGGTTACAATTAGTGAATGACAATTGGGATGTAGCTGCAGTTAATTTTAGAGGCTGTAGTGGAGAAAATAATCGCTCTTATCAATCTTATCATTCTGGGAAAACAGATGATCTAGAAACAGTAATTCAGCATATTCTTGAAAAAGACAACTATCAGAAAATTGTTTTGGTAGGCTTTAGTCTAGGAGCCAATTTATTATTAAAATATTTAGGAGAAAGAACCAGTATCCCAAAAGAAATAATAAAAGGGGTAGCAATTTCTGTTCCCACAAGTTTAAGAGGTTCCTTAGAAAGTTTGAACAACTTCGAAAACTGGATATACAGCACTACATTTTTAACTAGTTTACGGAAAAAATACAAAATCAAGATGCCTTTATTCCAAGATGAAATGAGTGTTTCAGATTTAAAAAACATCAAAACTCTAAAAGATTTTGATGATATTTATACTTCTAAAGCACACGGATTTAAAGACGCATACGATTATTACCATAAAAACAGTAGCAATCAATTTATCCCTAATATAAAAATTCCCGTTTTAATATTAAATGCAAAAAACGACAGCTTTCTTAATCAAGATTGTTATCCATATGTAATTGCAGAAAACTCAAAAAACATTTTTTTAGAAACCCCATTATTTGGAGGACATGTTGGCTTTCATCAAACCAATAATCAGTATTATAGCGAAAAAAGAACAATTCAGTTTTTAAATGAATAATTCCTGTTTTTCTAATTTATCATTTCCACTCCACTCCACTCTAATTTAGTACCTTTGCCCAAATCAAAATTCGATATATGATTCAGTCCATGACAGGCTACGGTAAATCTGTAGTACAATTATCTTCAAAAAAGATTACAGTTGAAATTAAATCCTTGAACAGTAAAAATCTTGACCTTCATGCAAGGGTTCCTTCTTCCTATAGAGAAAAAGAATTGGAGATGCGTAAAACCATTTCAAAGTCATTGATAAGAGGCAAGGTAGATTTTAATTTATATATTGAAATTACAGCTGAAGAAACCTCTTCAAAGCTTAATGAACCTGTGGTAAAGCAATATATGAAACAGCTCTCTAATGTGGTAGAGGGAAATGATGTTGAATTATTAAAAATGGCCATCCGGATGCCAGATGCTTTAAAAACGGAGCGTAAAGAAATAGAAGAAACTGAATTTAATGATATCCATAAAGCATTAAATGAAGCCTTGATTGCAATTAATAAATACAGGTCTGATGAAGGCCATGTACTAGAAGAGGATTTTAAGTTACGATCTATAACTATTTCAGAATTATTAGAACAAGTAATTCTAATTGATACTGATAGAATTGACATCGTAAAAGAACGCCTTAGAAAGGCAATTAGTGATTTAGACGAGTCTGTTGATGAAAATAGATTTGAGCAAGAACTTATTTATTACCTTGAAAAGTTCGATATCACCGAAGAAAAAGTACGCTTAAAAAACCATTTAAATTACTTTAATGAAGCTCTAGAATCTTCCGATTCTAATGGAAAAAAAATTGGGTTTATCTGTCAAGAAATTGGACGTGAAATAAACACCATAGGCTCAAAATCTAACCATGCGCCGATGCAACAATTGGTGGTACAAATGAAAGATGAGTTAGAAAAAATTAAGGAACAAGCATTAAACGTATTATAATGACTGGAGGGAAATTAATTGTTTTTTCAGCACCTTCTGGAAGTGGAAAAACAACCATAGTACGACATCTTTTACAACAAGAAGAATTAAATCTAGAGTTTTCTATTTCAGCTACTTCTAGAGTGCCAAGAGGGGAAGAAATTGAAGGTACAGATTATTATTTTATTAATTTAAAAGACTTTAAACAACATATAAAAAACGAAGATTTTTTAGAATGGGAAGAAGTTTATCGGGATAATTTTTATGGTACACTTAAAACCGAAATTGATCGAATTTGGGCGATGGGTAAAAATGTTATTTTCGATATCGATGTTGTAGGTGGATTGCGAATTAAAAAGAAATACCCAAATAAAACCTTGGCTGTTTTTGTAAAACCTCCTAGTGTAGACGAACTTAAAATCCGTTTAAAAAAACGCAAAACCGAGAGTGAAGAAAAAATAAATATGCGAATTGCAAAAGCTTCTGTTGAGCTAGCAACTGCACCACAATTTGATTATATTATAGAAAATAAAGTATTAAAAATAGCATTAGAAGAATCTAAAGATTTGGTGCTCCATTTTATTAAAAAAGAAGATGCCTAAAAATATTGGATTGTTTTTTGGAACCTTTAATCCCATCCATGTTGGGCATTTAATCATTGCCAATCATATTGCAGAATTTTCAGTTCTCGATGAAGTTTGGTTGGTAGTAACTCCTCACAATCCACATAAAAATAGAAATACCCTTTTAGAAGATACGCACAGATTAGCAATGGTCCGAATTGCTATAGAAGATTACCCAAACCTCAAGGCAAGTAATATAGAATTCGACCTTCCACAACCTAATTATACTGTAAATACACTTGCGGTTTTGGAAGAAAAATATCCTGAAGATCATTTTTCTTTAATTATGGGTGAAGACAATTTAAAAAGTTTTCATAAATGGAAAAATTTTGAAGTAATCCTTAAAAGATATTCCATTTACATATATCCAAGAATTTCTGAAGGAACTTTGGAATCTCAATTCTCGAATCATCCACAAATTACTAAGATTGCAGCTCCTATAGTTGAAATCTCTTCCACATTTATTAGAAAAAGTATTGCATCTCATAAAAATATACGCCCTCTATTACCTCAAAATGTATGGGAGTATATCGATGAGATGAATTTTTACAAATAACAGTTATTGCAGTTAATTTGTAACGAGTGTTATTATTCAGTATTTTTGAATATATTAATATCATTATATGACAAATAAACCAAAGTTTGCTGTTTTTGGAGGAGGAAGTTGGGCAACTGCTATTGTTAAGATGCTTTGCGAAAATTTAAATGAAGTTGGATGGTATATGCGCAATACTTCTGCTCTTGAGCATATTAAAGAACACAAACACAATCCTAATTATTTGTCTTCGGTTGAGTTTAATACCTCAAAACTAAAACTTAGCTGCGATATTAATGAATTGGCAGATTATGCAGACATTCTTGTTTTTGTAATTCCATCTGCATTTTTATATACAGAATTAGAAAAACTTACTGTCGATATCAAAGACAAAGTGGTATTCTCTGCAATTAAAGGAATTGTTCCGGAAAGTAGCCTTATTGTTGGAGACCATTTTTTCACACATTTGAATATTCCTTTTAAAAATATTGGTGTTATCACAGGACCCTGTCATGCTGAAGAAGTTGCTCTAGAACGCCTTTCTTATTTAACCATTGCTTGTGCAGATGATAAAAAGGCACAAATGGTGGCAGATCATTTAAGCTGTGATTATATTAAGTGTAAAACTAGTGAAGATATTATAGGTACTGAATATGCCGCAATGCTTAAAAACATTTATGCTATAGCTGCTGGGATTGCTCACGGATTAGGTTATGGAGACAATTTTCAAAGTGTGTTGATGAGTAATGCCATACGCGAAATGAAAAAGTATGTGAAAAAGACTTATAAAATGAAGCGTGACATTAACGGTTCCGCATATTTAGGAGATTTGTTAGTAACGGGATATTCCACTTTTAGTCGTAACCGAATGTTCGGAAATATGATAGGAAAAGGGTATACGGTAAAAAGTGCACAAATGGAAATGAGTATGGTTGCAGAAGGATATTATGCTACTAAAAGTGCTTATTTGCTAAATCAGAAAAAAGATAAAAAGGCAAAAACTCCTATTATAGATGCTGTATATAGTATATTATATGAAAGGAAAAATGCTAAAAAAGTGTTTAAGGAACTAACTGATAAGTTGGATTAATTATTTCGCTAAAACACAATCTTGCCCCATTAGGTCTATAAAAGTGGTGTTTTCTTCTGAAATACTTTGAGGTTCAAAAGTAAAAGTGCGATCAAAAAGTTTTCCTTCAGCAAAAAAAGTAACGATATATTCATTGGTGAAACTGAAAACTTCTTCGGTAATCAATTCTACTTTTTTGCCAGAATGTGAAGGTAAATCTCCCAAGCTGTGACGTAAGGTTGAAGTTTTCTTGTTTTCACTTTCTCCTCTAGATAAGACCAAAACAGATTCCATTATGTCCTCCCGATTATTGATCACATACACATTCCAATTTTGAGTAAGAAAATCTTTGTCCCATTCTTTAGTGGCAATAATCTGAATGTTTTCAGCAATTGGAATTTTAATGTCTTTTTTCATAAAGAATATTTCGATTGTTTGTCTTTGCGAGGAACGTAGTGACGTGGCAATCTCATGAAATTTACATTAATTCAACAGATTGCTTCAGTTGCCCCAAAAGGCACCTTCGCAATGACGGTAAGTTTACAAACTTTTAAACTGCTCTAAAAAACGAACATCGTTTTCACTAAACATTCTAATATCTGGAATTTGATGTAGTAATAAAGCGATACGATCGATCCCCATTCCAAAGGCAAAACCAGAATAAACTTCTGGATCAATATTACAGTTTTTAAGTACATTAGGATCTACCATTCCACAACCCATAATCTCTAACCAACCGGTTCCTTTGGTCATTTTATAATCGGTTTCTGTTTCTAATCCCCAATACACATCTACCTCAGCACTTGGTTCTGTAAATGGAAAGTAAGAAGGACGTAACCGAATCTTAGATTTCCCAAACATCTCAGTGGTAAAATATTGTAAGGTTTGTTTTAAGTCGGCAAAACTAACGCCTTTGTCCACATATAACCCTTCTACTTGATGAAAGAAACAATGTGATCTCGCTGAAATAGCCTCATTACGATAAACTCTACCTGGAGATATAGTACGAATTGGTGGCTTATTATTTTCCATATAACGAACCTGTACCGATGAAGTATGCGTTCGTAATAACACATCTGGATCTTTTTCAATAAAAAAGGTATCCTGCATGTCTCTAGCTGGATGGTATTCTGGAAGATTTAACGCTGTAAAATTATGCCAATCGTCCTCAATTTCTGGACCTTCAGATACATTAAAACCAATGCGAGAAAAAATATCGATAATCTTATTTTTAACAATAGAAATTGGATGTCTAGATCCTAAACTTACAGGCTCTCCCGGACGAGTTAAATCGCCATAAATTCCTGAAGAATCCTCGGTATTAGTAAGGGATATTTTTAAAGAATTTATTTTTTCTTGAGCTGTGGTTTTTAGCTTGTTGATGGTTTGTCCAAATTCCTTTTTTTGATCGTTAGGCACCTCCTTAAACGCAGCAAAAAAGTCATTCATCAATCCTTTTTTTCCTAAATACTTAATTCGGAAAGTTTCTAATTCTTCAAGAGACTTTGCTTCAAACATCTCAACCTCTGTGATATGCTGCTTTATTTTATTAATCATAGATCCAATTCTTTCAAAGGCGCAAAATTACGTTATTACTATTGGTAGCACAACTAAAATGGTAGAAAAGAGGATATACATAAAAGATAGCTTTGCTTAATCGATACCTACCTAAGAAAATTCGGGACACTCAGTAAACAAATAGGTTTCACAAACTTCATCATTCAAATTTCTGAAATTCAAAATTCGTTATTTTATCACTTCTTTCTCCACAAAATATTGAACAATAGCTTCTTTCATTAATACACTCTGTTCTCCTGCTTTTAAAGTGGGCAATTTTTCTAAAACAGTATAATGAGGCCATCCATCTTCATCAAAATAATCAAAGGCATAATAGCCAAAAGGTTCTAATAACCTACAAATTGCAATATGCATCAAATTAATTTTTTCATCCTTCTTAAAGTCAGTATTCAGTTTTCCTAATTCTTGAATTCCTATAATATAAATGATTGCATCTAAATCTAAGGTGTCACCGTCTGCAAATTTATTGCTTATAAGAGTGACTACTTCTTCCCATTGTTCTTTTAATTTCTCGTCTCTAGCCATTTTTTATTACCTTTTTCAACCTTGGCAAATATACATTCCTTGACAAACACTTTTAGTATCTTTACCCTAAATACTTTTTATGAACTTAATGGATATTATTTTAGGAATCATTTTAATTCTCTCTTTTGTAAGTGGAATGAAAAAAGGATTGTTCGTTACCCTAGCTTCTCTAATCGGATTGGTTTTAGGTCTTATTGGTGCCATTTATTTTTCTGAGTTTGCAGCTAGTTATCTTTATGAGTGGTCTAGCTGGAGTGAGCAAACGGTAAATATTGCCGCGAGAATAGTTACATTTATCGGGATTGTCATCTTGATTTCTTGGGCTGGGAAATTCTTGACAAAAATGGCAGACTTTGCTTTTCTAGGTATTTTTAATAAACTTTTAGGAGGTGTTTTTAATGTTCTTATTTCTGCATTTATCCTAAGTGTTATCTTTATGTTTATTACACATTGGAACCCCACAGATTATGTAATCCCTGAAGAAAGAAAAGACAATTCATATTTGTATGATCCCATAGAATCTCTAGCTCCAATGGTGCTCCCAGATATTATAGAAGAAGTCGAGAATTTTGAAATTCCTGAGGATATCATGCATGATTTTAATCTTAAGGAAGAAAAACAAAACTCAAAAGAACATGTCGACACAACAAATCTTAAATAATATTAACATGGGGAAAGAGATTATAAAAGAATACAAAAACGGAGACTTGACCATTGTTTGGAAACCTTCTTTATGTATTCATGCTGCAGAATGTGTAAAAGCTTTACCTAATGTTTACAATCCAAAAGCAAAACCCTGGATTGTTATGGAAAATGCTAGTACTGAAGAGCTCATTGATCAAATAAAGAAATGCCCATCTGGTGCATTAAGTAGTTATAGCAATAACGCAAAACCACAAAAAGAAAATATTATGGAAACAAAAGTTGATGTATTAGAAAATGGACCTTTATTAGTTCATGGCAGATGTATGGTAAAAAACATAGATGGTCAAGTTGAAGAAAAGGACAAGGTAACCGCTTTTTGTAGATGTGGTGCCTCAGAAAAGAAACCCTACTGTGACGGAGCTCATAAAAAAATTGAATTTAAAGGGTAGTTTATTAATTTATGTATGCAAAAAAAACTGACTTAAAATAATTTATAATTCTTTTAAGTCGGTAAAAGGAATCCAACCGTCTTTCCCATTTGCTATTTCTATTCGAACCCAGTCGGTATCTCTAGCGATAATCTGAACTTTGGTCCCCTCATGCAATTTAAAAGAAACTTCGCTTCCTAAATTAGGTTCGCTTTTTACCTCAATACTTTCAGAAAAAATTATGGCAGGTTGGTCTTTTACTGTGTCTTCAAAAGTTGAAAATGCCATAGAAAGAGTTGTAATAAGAAATAATATGGTAAAAATTGAACTCACAAAAAATGTTCGTTTTTTGCTTTCGGAATATGAAAAATAATAAAGCAAAAACAACAATACAAAGCTCAAGGCAAACACAACTACCACTATTGCCCAGCCATCAAATGTGAGTAAATCTGAAACGGTATGGTACCATTTATAAAAAATGGTTTTAGGCAAGGGTTCAATATCATCTACCGTTGCGTTTTGAGCAAAGGCAAGGTTGTTTTTTATATCCCCATCATTGGGAGCTAACTCCAATGCTTTTTCATAATAATAAATACTAGGCCCAATGTTGTTCAACTTGTAATGAGCGTTTCCTAAGTTATAATACAAGGCAGCAGAATGTTGGTCGTTCCCTAAAATTTTCATCCAAGAATTAACAGCCTCCATGTATTTTTCAGCTTTATAAAGTTCCTTTCCTTGTTCAAATAGAGGGCCGTTTTGTGAAAAACTTACCATAGATATAAACAGTACGAATATGACTAGCACGCGTTTTAAAAACCCTTTATATGTAAACCTTTCTCTTATCACTAGTTCATCTGTTTGTCTATACTCGAAATAACACTTACCGCTTTTTTATAATCCTGATTTATAGTAACGTCGGAGGTTGGCGTGTACCTTGCAAACTCACAACTTTTTAATAAACTTACAAATACAGCTACCACATCTTCTTCAACACTTCTTTTTGAAAGTAATATGGCTATTTTTTCTTTTGAAAAATCTGAGGTCACAATATCTAACTTAGCCTTAAGGTAATTATGTAAAGCCCTTTCTAAGGCTTCATAAAAAGCTTCTTGTTTTCCAATATTCTTTTTTGCCTCCGATAAATACTTTTTTGCCAATTTGGTTGCTTTCCGAAGTCGTTTCCCATCTAAATCATTCAAGTGTTTTTTTCTTCTATTTCCTCCAATTATAAATAATGGGATTAATAAAAATGGAGCTCCAGTCAACCACCAAAATAAAGTGGACTTAAAAAATGCTGGATGATTTGTAGGTTTTAAATCGGTATCTAGTTTTATGTATTTAAATTGATCATTAGAAAGCACCACTTCTTTGTTTGTATTTGTAATCCCTCCATTAGAGCTTGTTTGGTTGGGTACAGGGCCATTTTCAACATTTATAATAATCTCATCTGAAGAAATGGTTTTATACGTTTCTGTTTTTAAATCGAAATAAGAAAATGCTATAGGTCTTATAGGGTAAACTCCTTTATACTGTGGAATAACAGTATAAGACTCTCCAACAAAACCATTCATTCCCTTACTATTCGTTTTTACTTTATTATCTGTAACTGGTTCATAAACCTCCAAAGAACTAGGTAGGTTTAAGGAGGGCAAATCGAAAAGTTTTAAATTCCCATTTCCAGTAATTTTTGTTTTTAACTCTAAGGATTCGTCCGCATTTAAAGAATTTTTATTAGTAAACACATTAAACTGAAATTCTCCAACTGCACCTGTAAAATCATCTGGTCTCCCTTGTTCTGGAAGCGGCTTTACAGAAATGGTTCTAGCTCCAGCAGATATGGTTTTGTTCACTCGAGTCATTCTCCGTCTACCAAAAACATCTCTGGTGTTTCCCTGGACATCAATAGGCACATCAAGAGTTAAAGGTTCAATAATAAGCTTTCCTGTTTTTTGTGGATATAATACGGTTCGTTTTAAAATTACATAACGATAGGGTTTCCCTTGATAGGTTCCTTCGTATATCTTAGATTTTCCTCTGCTTTCAATATTCTGACTCCAAAAATCTGCATACTTTGGAGAATCTATCTCTCTCCAGCTACTTGTAATACTTACATTATTAGAAACATATAGCTTGTAAACAATGGTAATCGCTTCGTTTAAATAAGGTTTCGTATTAGAAATTTCTGCAACTAAATGTACATTTTCACTTGCAACATAATCGGCATTATTGCCATTTTTAGGTTTAGATACAGCAGCAGTAACTACTACCTTAATGGGTAGAGTTTTATAAATTTCATTTCCTATCTCTATAGTTGCTTGTTTAATGGTAAACCTTCCTTGTGCTTTAGGAGATAAAAAATAAGAATAGGTTTTAGAATAACTTCTCTTACCGTTTATATAAGAGTTGCTAATGGATTGGTTTGGGCCTCCAACCACTTTAAAACCTTCAAAGCTTGGAGGATTAAAGTTATCTCCATCTTTATTCATTTCAAAATCTACTCGTAATCGTTCGTTAATTCCAAGGGTGCTTTTGCTCACTTTAGCAACAAAACTTACTTGAGCTTTTGCAAATCCAAAGCTTAACATCAACAATAGTATGTAGATAGATTTTAACTTCATTACCAATCCTTCTCCGTATTTACTTTTTTGCCTTTTTGTTTTTCAGCATTAATTTTATCTTGAACTTTCTTTTCTTCATTATTCATTGCCTCTAACAAGTTTTTAACTTGTTGTGGAGAAAGCTTACCAGGAACTGGAGGTGGAGGTTGTTTATTTTCTTTTTCATCTTTGGGCTCGTCAGGTTTTCCTTTGTCCTCATTATCTTCACCCTCTTTTTTATCTTCCTCTTCTTCTCCTTTATCATTTTCTTCTTTTTCATCTCCATCTTCTCCATCCTTTTTATTATTCTCGTTTTCCTCTTCGTTTTCTTCCTCCTTCTTATCTTCCTTATCTTCCTTATCATCATCTCCCCCACCGTTTTTCTCTTGGTCTTCTAAAAGCTCTTTTGCCAATGCTAAATTGTAACGAGTTTCATCATCTTTTGGGTTATTTCGTAAAGCACTTTTATAAGATTCTACCGCTTCTTGGTATTTTTTCTCATTCATATAAGTGTTTCCCAAATTGTGAAACGCTTTATGCTTGTCTGGTTTGGTATCTGCTACAGCAGTTGCTTGCTTAAAACGATTCATCGCAGTAGCGTTCATTTCTTTATTATAATATGCAGTACCCAAGTTATATTTCCCTGTATCTTCTTTTGGATTTAAGGATATTGCTTCTCTGTATTCCGCTTCAGCTAAGGGAAAATTATCATTCTTCATTTTAAAGTTTGCTTCACTAAGTAACTCTTGAGATTTTTTGAGTTGCTGTTGCTTTTCTTTGTCTTCTTGTGCGTTAATGGTAGTAAATGCACTTAGAGTAATTACTAATAAAAAGAATAAATTATTCCGTAGATTCCCCTTTCTGAAACCTAGAATCTTATTAAAAAACTCAAAGTATTCTAAAGAAATAATACTGTATGTTATATTTTTATTAATCTTCATTAAATAAATTTAATTTTTTAAGCCAGCCAGTTTTTCTTTCTAATAACAATACTTCCAGTACTAATAAAAACAATGCGAGTCCCAAAAACCACTGAAATCTATCTTTAAAATCTGTAAACTGTTTGGCTTCAAATTCCTTTTGATTCATACCATTTAAAATTGCAGTAACTTCTTCTACTACTTTTTTGGTATTGCTTCCATCTATATATTTTCCGTTTGCTTTATTTGCAATTTCGATTAAAGTTTCGGTGTTTAATTTTGTGATTACTTGTTCGTTGTTTTGGTCTCTTTTATAATGTTGTAAAATTCCATTACGCTTGATTGGTATTGGAGCTCCTTTGTCTTTCCCTATTCCAATAGTATAGATACGAATACCTAAATTGGCAGCTTCGTTTGCTATAATCGATATATTCCCTTCATGATCTTCCCCATCAGACAAAATAAATAAAACCTTGTTTACTTGATCTTCATCATTATAATAGGTTTGCGCCATTTTTATGGCTTCTGTAATAGCAGTTCCTTGCGAAGACACCATATTGGTGTTCATATTATTTAAAAATAGCTTGGTTGCAGAAAAATCGGTAGTGATAGGTACTTGTGGAAATGCACTCCCTGCATACCCAATTATTCCAACTCGATCCCCTCCCAAACTATTAATAATCTGAGTTACTAATTGTTTAGATTTTTCTATTCGGTTAGGAGCGATATCCTCGGCGAGCATACTTTTTGAAACATCTAATGCAAAAACCACATCTACTCCGGCCCTTGATACTGTTTCTATCTTGGTACCAATTTTAGGATTTACAAGAGCCAAACACAAACTCGCTATCGCTAATGTTAAAACCAACACCTTAAGCCATGATTTAAAAAATGAGCGATCTGGACTTAATTTTTTAAGTGCTATTCCATTTGAAAAACGCTTTTGGGAATGTTTTTTCCAAATAAATACCAATAGAAAAATTACTATAAGCCCAACGATGGCAAATAGCAAATAAAAAAATATTGGTTTTTCTAATTGATACATAACATGCCCGTGTACACGGGTATCTTTTTAATTATTTATTATCTTGGTTACTTCGATACATTCCGATGAAAAATCGGAACACTCAGCAACCTTTTTTTAACTTCGATTTGTTCAGTCCACGAGTCTTGTTGGTAGCTCAGTGAAATCGAAGCTAAACAAAACTTCTAAACACCGTATATCGCAACAACAATTCAAACAACAATAAACCAAAAGCAATTAATACTAAGGGTCTAAATAGTTCGTCATAGCTTTTATACTTCGTTTCTTCTATTTCGGTTCTTTCTAATTTATTAATTTCCTCGTAAATCTGTTCTAATTTTGTATTACTCGTTGCTCTAAAATATTTCCCTCCCGTAGTTTCAGCGATTTGCTTCAACAATTCTTCATCTATTTCTACTTGAACATTTCCATATTGAAACCTTCCGTTGGGTTTAATTCCAATAGGGGATAATGCCATTCCGTTAGATCCCAATCCTATAGTATATACTTTAATTCCAAATTCAACTGCTAATTCACTTGCAATTTTTGGGTCTATAAAGCCAGTATTATTTACTCCATCGGTTAATAGTATTATTACTTTCCCTTTTGCACGACTTTCTTTTAATCTATTTACTGAAGTTGCCAATCCCATACCAATAGCAGTACCACCTTCAATAACTGTATTGTACTTTATAGATTTTAAAGAAGACAATACAATGTTTTTATCGCTAGTTAGTGGGGTTTTAGTATAACTTTCTCCAGCATACTCCACCAAAGCCAGACGATCATTAGGGCGTTCCTGTATAAACCTAGATGCTACATTTTTCAATGCCTCTAAACGATTAGGTTTTAAATCTCGAGCTAGCATACTTGCCGAAACATCAATGGCGATAACAATATCTATCCCTTTTGTTGTTTTTATACGAGTGGATTCATCCACTGTTCGAGGACGTGCCATTGCAACAATAATTAATCCCAATATCAATAACCTAAATACAAACAAAGCTGGACGAACTTTTGCCAACCAGTTTTTAGAAGTTTTAAATCCTTCAACATTTGAAATTGTAAGCGTAGCTGTCTGATGATTTCGTTTCCAAAAATACCATATCAATAATGCTGGAAGTAAAACTAACAACCAGAATAAAATTGGATTTACGAATTCGAAATTACTGCCCATCTTTCTTTTTTTCTTGCGTGATTTCTAATTCTATAGAACTTAGGATTCTATCTTTTATAGCTTCGGAATATTTCCCGTCATCTTGATACACTACCAATACTTTTTGCAATCCGTTTCCTTGTGCAAAAATCAATAGTTCATACTTGCTTTTTTCTTTTAAAACTTTCTTTTCCGAAATCTGAACCTGAAAATCTCCATAGGCTTTTACTCCTTTGATTCCTTTTTCAGTTTCAAAATCATCTCGTTTTACAACTAAGTTTTTGGCACCTGCAGTTTCTAAAATGGTTAAAGCTGCATCTAAAGCTTTATCCAATTCAATTTCCTGTTCTTGCTTAAATTGAAGCGTACTTACCTTTACTAATAATTTATCTTGTAAGCTACCGTAAGTAAAGGCATGTGTTTCTTTAATTAAAGGATTTCTAGCTATTAACGAATCTGTAGAAGTCCTAACCAATACCTTAGGAGTTTCAATTATCACCAAGGGTGTTCCATATTCGCTTTTAATCCATCGTCCTTCAGAAAGGCTTCTTACTTCGTTACCAATGGTCTTGTCTTTTAATTCATCAAAACCTTTGATTGCTCCAAAAATAGCTCCTACTAAAACAATACCTAAAAAGATTCCTAAAGCAATTTTTATTTGTTTTCTTTTTTGTTGTTTTTTCTGAAGTTGTTCTAAGTATAATTTATCCTTTAACAATTCCTCTTCGGTAGGTTCTGGAATAATTTCTTTGGTTTCGTTAATGATTTCTTCCACTACTGAACGATCTACTTTTGCTTGCCCATCTTGTTCTCTCATTTTAGCAAACTTGATTAAATCGGCACGTTTAAAAATGCTCTCTAGCTTTTTAATAGTATCTGCGTCAAACTCAAAATTACCTGCATCTCTATGCAATATAAGTCGTTCAATAAGTTCATTACTGGTACTTTCTAATGCGGAATCGTCCACCTCTCGATGTAAATATCTCTTAATTATTTCAGTTAGTGCTGAATAATATTCTTTAGAATTGTCATTTTTTAGAAAATGAGAACTATCTAATTCTTTTAATGCTTCTAATGCTTCTTCATATGGAGGAAGTAATTGCTCCGCCTCTTTGCGTTTCTTTTTTCTTCTAAAATAAAAATAAAGAACGATCCCAAGTAAAACCAAAAAACCAAATAAAGAAAATAACAGGTTTTTAAAATTGAATAATGGATCTGCAACTTCAAAAGCTGGTTTTATATGATACATTTTTTGTTGTGTAGTATCTACCACAACATTTGCCACTTCAATTCTTAAGGAATCTGTATTAAATGGATTGTTATTGATAACTATACGTTGTGTTGGTATGGTATAACTGCCCGAATCAAACTGTGTTAATCCATACTTTTTTATCAATTTAACCTTGTCCTGAAGTCTTGTAGTGTCAATTTTATAGGACTCAATCACTTCTAAGGGCGAAAATGTTTGCCCTTCTGGAAACAAGACCAAATCTGTAGAATCTGCTTCTACTTGAATGGTATAAATAATTTCCTCCCCAATTTTTATTTGAGTAGTATCTATCGATGAAGAAACTTGGGAGAATACAGAAGAGCCAAATAGTAATACCGAAACAATAATGAGATTCCGCAACGAAGTGCGGAATGAAGTATTCATATTATTTAGTCTTTTCTCTAACATCTTTATTCTTATCTCTTTATTCTTTATTCTATTTTCTAACTACCCTCTTTGCTTAAAATATCCTAATAATTTTTTTACATAACTTTCATCCACCCTGCAGCTTAAAACTCCTGCCCCACTTTTTCTGAAGGACTCTCTAAAATAATTCACTCGCCCTAAATAATGTGCTTTATAATGGTTTCGAACCCCTTTTGAAGAAGTGTTTACTAAAAGGTATTCTCCAGATTCTTGATCTTGCATTTGAACTACGCCAAGATTTGGAATTTGTTCTTCGTTTTTATCAAAAATTCTAATTCCAGTAACATCATGTTTACCAGAAACAATTTTTAAAGTATCCCGATATCCATCATTTATAAAATCTGAAAGCACAAAAACAATCGCTTTTTTCTTAATGACATTCGAAAAATATTTCAATGCCATAGCAACATCTGTCTTTTTACTATTGGGCTTATGCTCTAATAATTCACGGATAATTCGCAGTACATGAGATTTCCCTTTTTTAGGAGGAATGAACAATTCTATTTCATCTGAAAATAAAATTAACCCGATTTTATCATTATTCTGAAGTGCTGAAAAAGCTAAAGTGGCAGCTATTTCAGTAACAATTTCATTTTTAAACTGGCTTTCTGTTCCAAAAAATTCGGAACCAGAAATATCTACCAAAAGCATTAAAGTTAACTCCCTTTCTTCTTCAAAAACTTTAATATAAGGCTCATTATACCTTGCAGTAACATTCCAATCAATACTCCTTACATCATCTCCAAATTGATATTGACGCACTTCACTAAATGTCATCCCGCGACCCTTAAATGTACTGTGATACTCTCCTCCAAACATGTGGTCGCTTAACCGACGTGTTTTGATTTCGATTTTCCGTACTTTTTTAAGAAGCTCTTTAGTGTCCATTTTTTTAGTCTTGTCATTCCTGCTAATGCAGGAATCTTTTTATCATTTAGTTTAATTTTAAAACGATTCCACAATGAATGCGGAATGACTTACTATGGAACCTCAATCTCGTTTACGATCTTGTTGATAATGTCTTCTGAAGTTATATTCTCTGCCTCTGCTTCGTATGTAATACCGATACGATGACGCAATATATCATGTACTACTGCTCTCACATCTTCAGGAATTACATAACCTCTTCTTTTAATAAATGCATAACATTTAGATGCAATCGCTAAGTTGATACTTCCCCTAGGTGAAGCACCAAAATTAATTAGTGGGCTTAGTTCAGCTAGATTATAATTTTCTGGATTACGAGTTGCAAAAATAATATCTAGGATATATTTCTCAATTTTTTCATCCATATACACTTCACGGACCGCCGCTTGTGCTCTTTTAATTTGCTCTATAGTAACTACTTGATTAACTTGTTCAAATCCTCCTTTTAAATTCTGACGAACAATCATTTGTTCTTCTGCCATTTGAGGGTATTTAATTACCGTTTTTAGCATAAAACGATCCACTTGAGCTTCTGGTAAAGGATAGGTTCCTTCTTGCTCAATTGGATTTTGAGTTGCCATTACTAAAAATGGTTTTTCAAGTTTAAAAGTTTTATCTCCAATGGTCACTTGTTTTTCTTGCATCGCCTCTAATAAAGCCGATTGTACCTTAGCTGGAGCACGATTAATTTCATCTGCTAACACAAAATTGGCAAAAATGGGCCCTTTCTTTATGGTAAATTCGTTATCCTTCATGTTATAAATCATCGTTCCAACAACATCGGCAGGCAACAAATCTGGTGTAAATTGAACCCTGCTAAAGTCTCCATGAACTGCTTTTGCTAAGGTGTTAATTGCAAGTGTTTTTGCAAGACCAGGAACACCTTCTAATAAAATATGCCCTTCACCTAACAAACCAATAAGCAAGCGCTCTACCATATGTTTCTGCCCTACAATCACCTTGTTCATTTCCATGGTAAGAATGTCTATAAATGCAGATTCTTTTTCTATTTTTTCATTTAAAGCTCCTATATCTAGAGCAGTAGTAGTTTGTTCCATCTTAACTTTTTTTAATGATACGAAACGAATTATATTTCGGAATGCTAAATTGTAAATTTCTATTCAAAATTGTTGTTAACACATGGTTAAATATTTAAGAAATAACATTGCTTTAAGAAAGCGCAATAATATGTATTTTTAAGCAAACTTTAAGCACTTGATTAATAAACGTCTTCTTATTAAAAACTTACTTGCTCACAATGATGAAAGTAGCTTCTATGATAAAAAAAGAAAAATTGATTTAGGCTCTAAAGAAGGCAAGGCAAAATTTTTAAAACACGTGTGTGCATTAAGCAATAGCAACCCAAAAAACAACAGCTATATCGTCATTGGTGTTGAAGATGAAACCAATGAAATAAATGGGGTAGATTTTTTTGATGATAGTAAAATTCAAAACTTAATCAACGCTTACCTTTCCAACCCACCACTAGTTATTTATGAGAATGTAGCATTTCCTAATCTCCCTTCAGATAAAGTAGTAGGATTGGTTAGTATTAGAGCCACAGAACAAATCACCTCTCTTAGGCGTAACATTTGGAAATATTGGGGGGGGTCTATCTTTATGAGAGATGGAAGTATCTCTATGCCTAAAGATTTTGATATTGTTATCGAAGATGTAAATTCAGCCATTGTAAAAGCGATTGAGAATAAAGCCAAAAACAATATAGAATATACCCTAGACGGCGTCATTGATTTTAATTATCACCGTCATAAAGACTTGGATGCCAACTATAAAGTTTTTAAAGAACAATTTGTGGTTTGCTGGGCAGGAAACCCGAAAAAAATAAAGGATAATATTTATTATTCTCGTGTAGATATTGAGCTGATTAATGAACAAGTGCGATTGTTTTATTCTACATTAGACGAGGTGAGTATTAGCTATACCGAAGATGAATTTAGAATCATTGAATATGTACATTTAGGTTTAAACAATCAATTTAAATATTATCCCTTGGAAGAAGTGGTTATTGTTTTTCAGGAAAACGGTTCTTATCAAATGGAAACGACCTTAATTTTTGAGCCTCCACAATTCAACAAAAAAACACTGCACCATATCTATAACGCCAACCTTTCGTTGATTGAAAAGTTGAAAAAAGGAATTCCTTTACGCCCTTCTGAAAAAAAGGACATTAAAAATCTTCCAGCCACATATCTTATTTGTTTTTTGAATGATTTTACAGAAGCGAAAGACAAACTTATAGAAGCAAAACCCTTTTTAAAAAAAATAGGAGGAGCAGTTTACGATTCTTATAAAGAATCGGTACGAATTCTTAGGAAGATGAAGTATAGTTAGGTTTTGTAGTCGAAATTTATAAAACTCGACAGAAACATTTTGCTTCCCGCTATTAAATTATCGATCTTTACTGTTAACCAATTAGATTATGAAAAAACTAATAATTACCCTTGCTTTAATAGCTTTATACACACATTCTTCATTTTCTCAATGCCCTATAAATACTTTTATTGAGGACAATTATATGTTTGATGCTAAAGTATTAGCATTAAGAAATATACGCAACAATACAAACGACCCAGATTACAACAACCCTTATTTACCTGAAGAAAGAGTCATCCCTTATTTAGAAAAGCTGTCTGCTATTTATGAAAATGAAATTAATGAGGAAATTATTGACTCTTTATTTAATGAATTACAAATACACGTTCATCCAAGTTATTTAAACCTTGTTTATTATAAAAGATTAACTATTGGATTTGATAATTCTACAGAATGGCTAAACGATTTTATAAATACTGGTGTTTCTGGTGTCCCAGCTTTAGATGATTTGATGAATAATTATAGTTTTTCAATATTTGATACACTTATTATTACTAATCATACATTTATTTATCTTGAAACTTCTCACGACTTCTTAAACATACTTGCTCTTATCAGTGACTTTGAGCTCATAGAAAATATATATTCCGTTGATCCTGTTTTAGGTCCAATAGGGGGATATAATTATGTTGGACCACCTTACGAAGTAAGTGAAGATGGAGATTTAGCATTAATTTGCGATATTGTTGAAAATGATAGTACATATACTTTTAGTGTACACGGAGGGGATTGTCCTTCTGGTTGTATTTATACTATTTCTTGGGATATTTTTGTTTCGGAAAATTGTGAAATTATTTTAAATTCTAACTCTGTTAAAGAGTCAGAGTTTGTAATTAGTCCAAATCCTGTTTCCAATATTTTGCAGGTTCATTTAAAAACTCTTGAATATTATACC
>JQIA01000607.1_pt1 | contig 18670 bp, 12 predicted proteins | sample 811431 | NCBI WGS metagenome assembly JQIA01 (sample SAMN02998118, study PRJNA258478) | marine sediment metagenome | biome: marine; feature: seafloor; material: sediment; isolation source: oil-polluted sediment collected from 3 locations (0.5 km, 0.7 km and 0.9 km)... | place: USA: Gulf of Mexico ...
AAGAGTTGTATAAAACAGTTTGGGAATTAAGTATGAAAGATATTATAGATATGTCTCGTCATAGAGGATATTTTGTAGATCAATCTCAATCATTGAACTTATTTATGCAGGATGCTAATTATGCGAAATTAACATCGATGCATTTTTATGCCTGGAAGTCTGGATTAAAAACGGGGATGTACTATTTAAGAACAAAAAGTGCTGTAAATGCCATTCAATTTACCGTTTCAAAAAGTAAAAAAGAGGAAGAAAAACCATTAACACCTGAAGAATTAAAAGAATTATTGTTACAATCTAAAGACAATCCAGATGATTGTTTAATGTGCGGATCATAACCAGAAAAAAGTCAGCCCTAATTTTTGAAAGAACCTTTAACTTTTATATAAAGTTGAGGTTCTTTTTTTATGAGAGAAACAAAAACTAGCCTTTTTTTTGCAGCTCTGATGTTTCTTAAAAATTAAATTAAACTTGATTAATGTATAACTTTGACAATTGTTAACATTAACTTAATATTCAAACTATTTTTTGAAAGTAGTTTTGCATATATTTTTAAAATTAGAAAATGGGAGATATTTACATTTTAATGCTAGTTGCACTTGTTGTTTTAGCAGTAATTGATTTGGTAGTAGGTGTTAGTAATGACGCAGTAAACTTTTTAAATTCTGCAATAGGCTCAAAAGCAATATCAATTAAATGGATTTTAATAATTGCAAGTTTAGGTGTAGGTATTGGAGCAATCACTTCAAGTGGTATGATGGAAGTTGCTCGTAAGGGGATTTTCAATCCGGCTGAATTTTATTTCAATGAAATAATGTTCATTTTTATGGCTGTGATGATTACCGATATTTTGTTATTAGATGTGTTCAACTCTTTAGGAATGCCAACTTCTACAACAGTATCAATTGTATTTGAATTGTTAGGGGCAGCTGTTGCCATGGCGCTGATTAAAATTTCAAATAATGATACTGAAACATTGGCTCATTTAGGGAAGTATATAAATTCAGAGAAAGCATTATTAATTATTTCAGGGATCTTATTGTCTGTCTTTATTGCCTTTTCCATTGGTGCGATTGTACAATTTATATCTCGTTTATTATATTCTTTTCATCTTGAAAAAAGCAAGAGCTATATAAATGCTTTATTTGGAGGATTTGCAATAACAGCAATCACCTATTTTATTTTTGTAAAAGGAATGAAAGGAACTCCTTATTACGGAGAAGTAAAACATTTAATTGAAGGGAATACTTTTCAAATCATATTGTACGGATTTATTGGATGGACCCTATTATCACAATTATTTATTTCTGTGTTTAAAGCAAATGTGTTGAAATTTGTAATTATTATAGGAACATTTTCATTGGCAATGGCTTTTGCAGGAAACGATCTAGTAAACTTTATTGGAGTCCCAATAGCCGCATGGAATTCTTATGAGGCTTGGTCTGTTTCAGGGGTAGCTGCAAATGAATTTTCTATGGAAATTTTAGCTGAAAAAGTTCCATCAAATCCAATGTTGTTATTACTTGCAGGTGGTATTATGGTGGTTACTTTATGGTTTTCAAAAAAAGCAAAATCAGTTATTGAAACAGGAATTAACTTATCTAGACAAGGAGAAGGTCATGAAAAATTTCAATCCAATGCTGCATCAAGAAGTGTGGTAAGAGGCGCTATAATTTTCAATGAAGTACTTACTAAAGTTTTTCCGAAAAGAGTCTTAAAATGGATAGATTCCAAATTTCAAAAACCAGTAATTGACTTACCAAAAGACAAGTCATATGAACTTCCTGCTTTTGACTTGGTTAGAGCCTCTGTAAACTTATTTGTAGCAGGAATATTAATTTCAATTGGAACCTCATTAAAATTACCACTATCTACTACATACGTAACTTTTATGGTCGCAATGGGTACTTCATTAGCTGATAGAGCCTGGGGAAGAGAAAGTGCAGTGTATAGAGTGGCCGGTGTATTTAATGTTATTGGAGGTTGGTTTTTAACTGCTTTTTCAGCATTCACTGTTGCTGCAATATTTGCTTATATTATTTATTTGGGAGAAATAGTATCAGTATCAATTTTATTAATTATTGTATTATTTTTATTAGGAAGAAGTACTGTTAGGCATACCAAAAAAGCGAAAGAGAAAAAGGAAAAACGGTATAGGAAAAGAGCCGAATTAATTACAATTAATGAAGTAATAAGCGAAAGCTCAAATCATATATCAGAGGTTGTTAGACGTTCCAATAAACTATTCACAAATGTAGTGAATGACTTAGCATCACATGATTTAAATAAACTTTCAAAAACAGAAAAGCACGTTCGAAAACTTAACAAGGAAATAGATGAGCTTAAGGAAGATGTGTTTTACTTCATCAAATCTTTAGATGATACAACTTCTTCTGTAAAAGCAAGTAGATTTTATTTATTAGTGCTTGGATATTTACAGGATGTAACACAATCTATTGAGTTTATTTCAACAATTAGTTTTAAACACGTAAATAATAATCATAAGAATTTAAAGAAATCTCAAATAGCCGATCTGAAAACAATTAATGAAAAATTAACGGTGTTATTTAATCAAATTGAGATTGACTTTAACAGTAAAACATTTATCAATTTACCAATAATGATAGATGAAAAGCAACAGCTTATAGACCATGTTTCTGAATCTATAGATAAGCAAATTAGTAGAATTAGAACGGAAGAGACAAGTCCGAAAAACACAACTTTATATTTCGGAATCTTATTAGAAACCAAAGATTTGATTTCTGCATTAATGAGTTTATTACAATTGTATCAAGAATTTTACATTCTAGATAAAGAGAAAAAATAATCAAATTCTTAACATATTTTAAAAAGCCTTCAATTATTGAAGGCTTTTTTTATTTTAATTAATATATGTATGTTTACCATTGTAACTAACTATTTATAAGGTGAAAAGAGGAGTTTTTTTAGCATTTTTAATTGTATTAGCAATCGTTTTATTTTTCAATCCAAATTTAAAAACAATCTTAGCAGGTGTTGCTATTTTACTTTTTGGAATGATTATGCTAGAAGAAGGGTTTAAAGTTTTTACAAAGGGACCGCTTCAAAAGATCTTAAAAAAAGCAACAGATAAACTGTATAAAAGTATAGCGGTTGGAGCAACTGTTACAGCATTTATACAATCCAGCTCGTTAGTATCTGTAATTACTATTTCATTTATTAGTGCAGGATTAATTAGCTTATCAGGAGGTCTAGGACTAATTTTTGGGGCAAATATTGGAACAACAGCAACGGCCTGGTTAGTGGCGGGTTTTGGACTGAAAGTCAAAATTTCAGCCTTGGCAATGCCCATGCTTGTTTTTGGAATCATTTTTTCATTTCAGAAAAAGGTTTCGTTTAAGGGAATAGGTAACGTGTTGGCTGGTTTAGGGTTTTTCTTTTTGGGGATTCACTACATGAAAGAAGGGTTTGATGTATTTAAAGAATATATAGACTTAACAGAATATGCGATTTCAGGTTATTTGGGAGTGCTTATTTATACGGGGATAGGTATTATTATTACAACTATATTGCAATCAAGTAGTGCTACATTGGCATTAATTTTAACAGCGTTATCAGCAGGACAGGTAGAATATGAAAATGCCTTAGCATTGGCTATTGGAGCAAATGTAGGAACAACAATAACAGCAGTTCTAGGCTCATTAAGTTCAAATGTAGCAGGGAAAAGATTGGCAGGAGCGCATCTGATTTTTAACATGGTAACCGGCCTTGTTGCTGTAGCGTTAATTTTCCCATTAGCAAGTTTAGTGAATTACTTATCTGTTATTTTTGGAATAGCTTCTACTAATTTCACCTTAAAATTAGCGTTATTTCATACCATATTTAATGTATTAGGAGTACTATTAATGATTCCATTTATTAAGAGAATGGAACGTGTATTATTGAGAGTTTTCAAAGAAAAAATTGATAAAGATATTGATGAACCTAAATATTTGAACGAAGCCATTTTAGAGTTTCCAGCAACAGCTATTTCATCACTTATAAAAGAATCTAAGTATTTATATAAAAATGCGATGTTCGAAATAGTTGCGCACGCGTTAAACATTCATAGAGAAGACATTAAATCTGATAAAAAGATAAAAAAAATCATTAAAAAATCTACAGAAGACATGCATATCGATGTTGAGAATTTGTACTATAAAAAGGTAAAAACTATTTATGGAGAAATTATTAAGTATGCAACTACTGCCCAAAATAAGTTAAACCTTACAAAAGAACAGAATAACACCATTACAGATATTAAAATAGCGAACAGGAAAATGGTTGAAATTATTAGGGATGTAAGAGAACTCAATAAAAATGTAACACTTGCTTTAAGTACCGATAATAAAAATTTAATTGGCGTATACGATAGTTTTAGAAAAAAACTCACCAAAGTATTGCGAGTGATTTATTTGTTTAGAACTGAAGATGATACTGAAAAGTATGCTGATAAATTGACCCAACTGAAAAAACAAGCGAAAGTAAATATACGTTTAAGTAATAAATCTATTGATCGATTAATTCGTAAAGATTTGATTACTGTTGAAATGGCCTCTTCTTTGTTTAATGATTATACCAACGTAAATGATATGATTAAAAAGTTAATTGAAGTAGCAGAACTATTATATGATGATAAGGATTCTTTATTTGATAATGGAAATTTAAAAAATGAAGAAAAGACGTTCTAAAAAGTCTTTGAACTTGTCATTCTGAATTTATTTCAGAATCTTTTCATTATTTTTATGAGAACCTGAAATGAATTCAGGATGACGTACATTTATCTCTTAGACGAGAGTTCAATGTAAATTGAATTATTCAAATTATTGAATTCGTGTATTTTATATTTCTTTTGTCATTCCTGCCTTCGTAGAAATGACACCTTTTTTATTACAATATGTATAAATACTTAATAATCAAGCACTTTTATAGAGTCCATTTTGAACAGCCTCTTTTATTACTTTTTCTTTTTGTGTTTTAAGACTTCAGCATCAATATAGAATATAAGCTCTTCTGCAATATTTTTTATAAGATCTCCAACTCGTTCTAACTTTTTAACAACTGCAAATAGCAATAAAGTTTGATTAATTATGGAAGCATCTTTTTTAATTTCTATTTCAATAATTTTAAAAGAATTAGCATTTATTTTGTCCAAAATTTTATCTTTTTTGAATACTTTTCTTGCAGATTTCACATCATTATTTTCATAAGCCGTAACAATGTTCTCAAACATAGATGCAATGGTATTAAAGATTATATCAAATTTCAAAACAGTAAATAAACGAGGGTCAATTTTCAGTTGTTGATCAACCACATATTTTGAAATCCCATTGGCGTGATCCCCAATTCGTTCTAAGTCAAAATTAATTTTTAGCACAGCCATAATAAACCGTAAATCAGTTGCAACAGGGTTGTATAATGCTAAAAACTTTTCACAATCGTTCTCTATTTTCAAATCTAAAGCGTTTACACGATTTTCTGTATGAATCACTTCTTCAGCCAGATCATCATCATGATTTACCAATGCTTCATTTGCCTTTTCAATTTGTGAAATACATAAAGAGAGCATTTCAAGTCCCGTTTCTTTAATTAATTCGCGTTGTTGTTCTGCGTTAATAACCATAATAGTTTGTCTTTATCCGAATCTACCTGTGATGTAGTTTTCAGTTTGTTTTTTTGCTGGATTTGTAAATATCGTTTTTGTTTTTCCATATTCAATTAGTTCTCCTAAATAGAAAAAAGCAGTATAATCACTAATTCTACTAGCTTGTTGCATATTGTGAGTAACAATTATAATGGTGTACTTTTCTTTTAATTCGAAAATTAAGTTTTCAATTTTTGCGGTTGATATAGGATCCAATGCTGATGTAGGTTCGTCCATTAAAATAATGGCAGGTTCAACAGCTAAAGTTCTGGCAATACATAATCGTTGTTGCTGCCCACCTGATAGTGCTAGGGCAGATTTTTTTAGATCATCTTTTACTTCCTCCCAAAGATCTGCTTGACGCAATGCTTTTTCAACTCTTTCTCCTATGAATTTCTTGTCTTTTATGCCTTGAATTTTAAGTCCGTAAGCAACATTTTCAAAAATGGATTTAGGAAAAGGATTTGGCTTTTGAAAAACCATTCCGACTTCTTTTCTTAATTCTTCAACCTGTACTTTATTCTTATAAATATTTTTTCCTTCTAGTTTGATTTTTCCTTCCATTCGAAAGCCTTCGATGTAATCATTCATTCTATTGAATAATCGAAGAAAAGTTGATTTCCCACATCCTGAAGGTCCAATAAAGGCCGTTACAGTATTGGGCTTTATTTTCATATCAATGCCTTTAATGGCATTAAAATCGTCATACCAAACCTTTACACCTTTGGTTTCAATTCTAGCAGCATAATTTACATCGATATCAATACTCTTTTCGGCACTGATTGCTATGTCTTCTATATTGTTCATTGTTATTTCCATTTCTTTTGCCATTTGTTTCTAAAATAAACAGCGATTCCGTTCATAAAGAAGGTGATTAATAATAAAATAATAATTGCTGCGGCAGCGTTTTCAATAAACCCATGTTGCGGTCTAGAGATCCAATTAAATATTTGAATTGGCAATACAGAAAATTCATCCATCGGGTTGGAAGGAGCAAAAGGAACATAGGCCAATGCGCCAACAACAATTAACGGAGCTGTTTCTCCAACGGCTCTTGAAAGTGCTAAAATTACACCTGTTAGAATACCTCCTCCTGAGGCAGGTAAAATTTGATTCCAGATAGTTTGCCATTTGGAAGCACCTAATGCATAAGAGGCGTCTTTAATAGATTGCGGAACAGCTTTTATAGCTTCTCGGGTTGAGACAATTATAATTGGAAGAATTAATAAGGATAAAGTTAAACTCCCAGCCAATACACTTGCACCAAGGTTCATAATTCTAACAAAAACTTCTAACCCTAACAATCCATAAATAATGGACGGAACACCTGCTAAATTTGAAATATTAATTTCAAGTAAGGCAGAAAACCTATTTTTTTTACTGTATTCCTCTAAATAAACCCCAGCAGCTACTCCAACTGGAAATGCAATGATTGTTGTACATAGTAAAATCCAGATACTCCCCATTAAAGCGGTATAAATCCCTGCTTTTTCAGATTTCCTTGAAGGAAGGTTTGTTATAAAACCCCAATCAATTCTTTGAATTCCATCTATTAAAATATTACCAATAAAAATCACCAATAATACAAGTCCAAAGAGCGTACACGCAATTCCCCAATACTTGAATAGCTGATCTTTTAATCTATTTTTCTGAATATTATTCATACTTTTCTTGGTATTTTTTTCGAATGCTATAACTTAGGGTATTCAGTAAAAATGTAAATACAAACAGGGTAATACCTGCGGCAAAAATGGTTCTATATTCGATAGATCCATGTTGTACATCGCCTAAACTTACCTGCACAATATATGCGGTAATTGTTTCTACTGGAACGGTTGGATCAAAGGTTAATCTTGGTTGTTGACCTGCAGCAATTGCGACAATCATAGTCTCACCTATTGCTCTTGAAATAGCTAAAATTATAGAAACAATAATTCCGGAAGAGGCCGCCGGTACAACTACTTTAAAAGCTGTTTGTAATTTGGTTGCTCCCATTCCGTAGGATGCTTCTCTTAATTCTTTTGGTACAGCATATAGGGCATCTTCACTAATTGAAGAGATATAAGGAATAATCATTATACCCATTACAAATCCAGCAGAAAGCGAATTGAAACCAGACAAGCCAGGAAGTAACCCTTGTAAAAAAGGAGTCACTACTATTAAAGCAAAAAAACCATACACTACCGTTGGTACAGCTGCTAATAACTCTAATAATGGTTTGATGGTTTTTCTAAAACTTTTGGGTGCGTATTCACTCAGGTAAATACTAATAGATAATCCAATGGGGAGTGCAACAGAAATTGCAATAAACGACGTTAGTAAGGTACCTGAAAGTAATGGTAAGATTCCATAATGTTTATCTGTAAATAAGGGGGTCCATTGGGTGTCAGTAAAAAAATCAAAAATTGAAACTTCTTTGAAAAAAATGACTGCTTCAAAGGCCAATACAGAGATAATTCCAAAAGTAATTGCAACTGTTATTAAAGCACTTGAGAATAGTGATTTTTCTATGATAAGTTCTTTTATTTTACGCATCTACCTAAAATTTAAAAAGTAAATCAGATGCTGTGGGAAACATCCAATTTACTTTAATTTTTCTCTTTTTCATTAGTTGTTATGTTCAACAAAAGCTTTAAAGTTTTCTTTTTGTTTACTGTAGTTTTCTGATGGTAATGGAATGTATCCAACATCTTTAGATAATTCTCCAGCATTATCAATGTAAAAATTAACAAATTCTACAACTTCTTTTGATTTAATTGAAGTGCTGTTTACATATATAAATAAAGGTCTTGATAAAGGTCTGTACGTACCATTACTAACAGTTTCTAAGGTTGGTTTTACAACTTCTTCTCCATTATGCACCCCTATCAATGTCAATTTATCTTTATTTTCTGCATAGTAAGCCAAACCAAAGAACCCTAAAGAGTATTTATCCCCAGCAATACCTTGTACTAATACGTGGTCGTCTTCACTTGCGGTAAAATCACCTCTACTTGAGCCACTTTTACCTACAATTGCTTCTGTAAAATAATCATAGGTTCCAGAGGCAACTCCAGGACCAAATAAATGAATTTCTTTGTCTGGCCATTCTGGTCTAATTTGATTCCATTTCATAATAATACCTTGCGCAGCAGGTTCCCATATTTTTTTTAATTCTTCAATAGTAAAACTATCAACCCAGTTGTTATTAGGATTTACTAAAACAGCCAAACCGTCATAAGCAACTTCTAATTCTAAATAGTTGATGTTGTTTTCAGCACACGCCTTTTTTTCTTTATCTTTTATTGGGCGAGAAGCATTTGAAAGATTAGTTTCTCCTCTCGAGAATTTTTTAAATCCGCCTCCAGTTCCTGAAACTCCAATAGTAACTCTTACTTTAGGTTGTGCAGTTCTAAATTCTTCTGCAACAGCTTCAGTGATTGGAAATACGGTACTAGATCCATCAATTTTAATAGTTCCTTCTAAGGTTGTTTTAGAAGCAGTTTCTTTTTGGTTTTTTTGTTCTCCGCAGGCAATTGCTACAATCGCAAGAGAAATCATTAGTAGTATTTTTTTCATCTTTTTTGTCTAATTATATAGTACAAATAAAGACCTAGAATGTTAATTGGATGTTAACTGAAAAAGAAGAAAACACTATTGAAAGGTTATCGTTATGTTAAGTGAAATGTAAATTTGATTCATGAAAAAAAGGGAAATGTTCAATAGAAACACCCCCCTTTTTTTATCGTTTAATTCTCGATTAAAAGTCTATTTGAAAACGCATTTGGAAAGCGCTAAATCTACCATCACCGTTAAATTGTGTGTTATTTTCTATGTTAGAAATTACATAATTAGCCATAACTCGAGTAGCCGGATTTAGATGCCAGTTGAAACCTGCTGAAATGGTAGTCATTTTATCCGATTCCATTCCGTCAATTGCTGAGTAACGTACCGCAAATTCTAATGCACCCATACCATCTCCATCTCCAAAATTTTTCATTGGTTTTACACGACCAAATCCAACAACTGAATTTTTATAAGCTCTTTTTTCACCCGTTAAAAAATAACTTACTTGCGTATAATAGCTATTAAATTTTTCATCTTCAATAGTAGAATTTACTGAGGCCTGTGAGTATTCTCCCTGAAAAGAAAAAGAACCCGCTACTAAAGCTGTTTCAAGGTTGAATAAGTTAATATTTTGTACACCATCTACACTGGTAGTAATGTATTTTTCTGAGATATGAACCTCTGGTCTAACCCCATATCCATATGTTTTACTCTCCTGAGGTTTTCTATAACTATGAGAAATCCCTAAGTGCAATAAAGTTTTATCGTTTTTAACTACAACACCTGCCAATCTTGAAGTGATGGCATAATCACCATTTGCTTCAGGACTATCTGAGGTATCACTATCTGCACCTCTAAACAAACCAATTTGCCAAGACATTCTTTTATTGGAAGATTCATTAAAAAGCATAAACCCAGAGTTTCTTTCAGGAATCATACTAATTGGCAAAGCTCTTTCCATAAAAGTAATGTACTTGCTACTTGTAAGCGCTTCCAATCTAAAAGGTTCCTTAAAATGACCAACTCTTAAATTTCCAACAACTGGTAATTTCTTAAGTGTAATATAAGCATCTTTTAAGGTAACCTCCCCTCCGGTAAAATCGAGTTGTAATTTAAAATCTACATTATTGTAGATTGTACCAGAAGTAAATAATCTGGCTCTTCGAAATTCATTTCCATTCTCTGAAGCCAACGTATACCCATTTGTTTCGGCTTCATTGTTTAATGAGAAAAATCCAAAGTCATACATAATACGACCTCCAAATTTCATTTTAATACTTTTATCAGCATTTTCAATTTTAAATCCATTGTCCCATTTAGTTGAAAACGGATTTTCTTTCTTTTCTTGAGCAGTCACAATAAAACCAATTAAAAATAATATTGTAAACGTGTAATTTTTGAAAATTTTCATTAGTTAAATTTTAATTTATTTGCAAATAACTAAAAAGTATGTAAAGGTAACGTTAACTCTGATTAAATAAAAAGTAATTAATTATATGAGAATAAAACATGAAGCCGTTATTTTTTTATCAAAAATACTATCTTGCATTCACAAACTAAATAATTATGAACTGGGAACAATTACTCTCTCTAAAACGGTATGGAGATACACAAAAAAGATTACGTTTATCACAAGATGAAACCAGATTAGGTTTTGAAGTTGACTATGATAGAATTATTTTTTCTGACTCGTTTAGAAGTTTACAGGATAAAACGCAAGTTGTTCCACTATCAAAAACAGACTTTGTTCATACACGATTAACTCACAGTTTAGAAGTGAGTGTTGTGGCACGTTCCTTAGGAAGAATTGTTGGAGAGAAAATACTTGTAAAATATCCAAATTTGAAAGAACTAGGATACAGAATGAATGATTTTGGAGCTATAGTTGCTACAGCGGCCTTGGCTCATGATATTGGGAACCCCCCTTTTGGTCATAATGGAGAAAAAGCAATAGGAGAATATTTTGGAAATGGGAATGGACAAAAATACAAATCTCAATTAACTCCAAAAGAATGGCAAGATTTGATTGATTTCGAAGGGAATGCAAACGGTTTTAAAATTTTGACTGAAAATAAAGAAGGTGTAGAAGGAGGTTTGCGTTTATCCTATGCTACATTGGGAGCTTTTATAAAATATCCAAAAGAATCACTACCTAAAAAACCAACCAATCAAATAGCAGATAAAAAATTCGGAATATTTCAATCTGAAATTCCTTTCTTTAATAATGTTGCTCAAGAATTAGGATTAATTTCTTCAGGAGAAAATGGGGATATTGCCTATAAAAGACATCCTTTAGCGTATTTAGTTGAGGCAGCCGATGATATTTGTTATACCATCATTGATTTTGAAGATGGAATAAACCTTGGTCTAATTGAGGAAGAATTTGCCTTAGAGTATTTGATTAAACTAGTAAAAGAGACCATAGATTCTAAAAAATATCACGATTTAAAATTTAAGAAAGACCGTTTAAGTTATTTACGCGCTTTGGCTATTGGAACACTTATAAAAGAGGCAGTTGCAGTTTTTATAGCTAACGAAGAAGCTATTTTAAAAGGTGAATATCCATACTCTTTATTAGATAAGTGTTCTTATGAAGCTCAAATCAATGATATTATAAAAATAAGTGTCGAAAAAATATATAAAAGCAGAGAGGTTGTTGAAAAGGAGTTGGCAGGTTACAATGTAATTTCTCATTTGTTAGAAGTATTTTTAACAGCTTCTAACAATAAATTTGAAGGCACATTGACTAATTATGATAAGCTTATAATCTCCTTATTACCAGAGGGTTTGCAAAAACCAAAAAAATCGTTGTATCTTCGAACCTTAACTATTTGTGGTTATGTTGCAAGTTTAACAGATGGATTTGCCATTCAATTATACAAAAAGTTAAAGGGCTGAAAAGCAACTATTAAGTCAAAACACTAACTAAGGAAAAAATGAAAAAAAATTACCCACTTTTTTTTCTTTTAATTGTTATAGCAATTATTTCTATTTATAATTTGAAAGAAAACACTTCTGAATTATCAGACAAGAGCATTTTAACGCTAAGAAATCAGCACGCAAAATATTTAGCAAATAGCCCCTTTAAAAAGACATTAAGACTCTCCAAGGTTGAGCGAAAAGCAATTCAGTTACCGCCTAATAAATACTACGAACGCGAATGGGAATTAACCATGAACCCAGCTACTGGGAACCCAGAACCTTACAAAGTTTTAGAGCTCCAAAATAAATTAAAAGAGAAAGGTAATTCAGCAAGAGCTCCAGGAGATGGAGTTGTTGGAAATGATTGGATTGACAGAGGGCCTAATAATGTTGGAGGAAGAACAAGAGTAGTATTGTTTGACCCAAACGACACAAATAATCAGCGAGTATATGCTGGTGGGGTTAGTGGAGGTTTATGGGTTAACCAAAATATAACTGACGCGAATTCAACCTGGACATTAGTGTCAGGTGTTCCAAGTAATATGAATATTTCCTGTATTACTGTAGATCCAAGAGATTCTAATACATGGTATATAGGTACAGGAGAACAATATACTTTTGGTGCAGCAGTTGGAAATGGCGTTTATAAAACAACAGATGGAGGAACAAACTGGGTAAATGTTCCAGTACAATTAGCTGGGGGTTCATCGTTTGTATTCAGTTCAACAAATACTTTTTTAGCAGGAATTTATTATATCAACGACATTCAGGCATGGGATAATGGAACATCAACAGAAGTTTTTATAGGAGTTGGCGCTCATTTATATGGAGATGCTTCAAACCCATCTAATTGGTTGGGTTTGCAATCTGCAGGTTTATACAGAACAACCGATGATGGTAGTAACTGGAGTAGAATAGAATCTGCAAACATGCAGTTTTCATTTAGCAGTAAAACGTATTACTTTATTCCAAATGATTTTGAAATTTCAGCCAATAATACCTTATGGATGGGAACCATCACAACTTCAGGTATTGGAGGAAGTGGCGGAGGAAGAGTGTTTAGCTCTTCGGATGGAGCTACTTGGTCTCAAATTACGACTTTAACAACTTCTAATAGAGTGGAGTTAGCTGTTTCTTCAACTAATGCGAATAAATTATATGCGCTAACTCAGGGAGACGGTACAGATCCACATATCTTTTCAACTACAACAGCTTTTAGTAGTACAATAGAATTAGCAAAACCAAGTGATGCCGATAATGGAATTTCTTCAGCAGATTTTACGCGTGGGCAAGCTTTTTATGATTTAGTGATTGAAGTTGACCCAACCGATGATGATATTTTTTATGTAGGAGGAATAGATTTGTTTAGATCAGATCAAGGTCCAAGTACTAATTTTTCTTTTGAATGGGATCAAATATCGAAATGGTCGAACAATGCAAATTTGAACACCCTGAGCTGTTCATTAGTACATGCCGATCAACATGCATTTACATTTAGACCCGGAAGTAATAATGAAGCAGTAATTGGAGGTGATGGAGGTGTTTATTATGCAAGTAGTTTGTCAACTGCTAGAAACAATGATGTTTTTACAGCAATGAATACCGATTATAATGTGACTCAATTTTATTATGGAGGCTATGGTCCAAGTACATCAAATGAATTAATATTAGCAGGAGCTCAAGACAACGGATCTCAGTTTGTCAATGGAGCAAGTGCAGGGGCAAATTCAAGTGTCGAAGTATTTGGAGGTGATGGTGCGTACAGCACAATTGATAAAGATGGAGATTATATGATTGTTTCTTATGTGTATGAAAGTCATACCTATTTTGATCTTCCATATACAGGAAATAGCTATACCATAAACAATGATACTTCAGGAGATGAAGGAGATTTTATCAATCCAGCAGGTCTAGATCATAATTTAAATATTATGTACACCAATGGGACTACTAAAATTAACAGGTATACGCTAGGAGCTAGTAGTGCCACAAAAGATCAATTGAGTAATGCCTTACTTGATGGAAATCCTACAGCCTTTAAAGTATCGCCTTATACCACACTAAGTACAACTTTATTAGTAGGAACAGATAATGGGGAATTACTAAAATTGACCAATGCAAATCAGGCATCTGCAAATATTACATGGGAGGATATTTCAGGAGGTTCGTTTGTGGGGAGTATCTCTTCTGTAGAATTTGGAGCTACAGAGAATGATATTTTTGTAACCTTTCATAATTATGGTGTTAGCAGTGTTTGGTACACTTCAAATGGTGGTACTTCTTGGAAAAATAAAGAAGGAGATTTACCCGATATGCCAGTAAAAAGTTTATTACAAAACCCATTGGCAAGAAATGAAGTTATTGTTGGAACGGATTTAGGAGTATGGACTTCCAAAACTTTCAATGAAGATTCACCAACATGGGTAAGTTCTACAAATGGGATGAGTGATGTTAAAGTGGTTGACTTAGATCTTCGAACTGTAGACAATAGTATTTTAGCTACAACATTTGGTAGGGGTACTTTTACAGGGCAGTTTACCAGTGCAACAGACCCCACATTTACGATTTCAACCGACAATAGTATTGTAAATGTTTGTAAGCCAGATGATGCTGTATTTAATTTTGATTTTACTGCACTAGGTGGATATAGCACAACAACTACTTTTTCAAGTGTTGGTGCTCCATCAGGTTCAACCATTACTTTTAGCCCAACATCTTTAAGTACAACAGGAACTTTTACGATGACAATTGGAAATACAAGTGGTGTTACCGCGGGCGAATATACAATTACAGTAACTGGAACAGGAGCAAAAAATATTTCAACAGATGTTGTTTTAATTGTAAATGAAGCTACACTTGGAGTTGTTAGTACAACCGCACCAAGTAATGGAGCGTCTGATATTGCAATTAATGACTATACATATACTTGGAATACACTTACAGGAGCAACTTCATACGATATTGATATTGCAACAGATGCTGCATTTTCTACAATTATAGAAACAGGATCTACAGCTAATAATTCCTATACAAGTACTGTAATACTAAGTAGGGATACAGTATATTATTGGAGAGTTAGAGCGAATAATTTTTGTTTATCAGGAAATTATAGTACTACTCAAAACTTTCAAACTGTACCTTCAGATAACTGTTCTACAAGTAGCAATTCAACAACAGTAGCCATTCCAGATGGAGCTGGAGCTGAAGTGGCTGGAAGCCCAGCAACTTCAGTAATTAATGTAACCGAGAATTTTACTGTTAGTGATATAAATGTTACGATGAATATTTCTCATACTTGGATTAATGATTTGGTTATTACTCTTATTTCCCCGAACGCTACTGAAATTATTTTGTTTGATAGAGAATGCAGCAGTGAAGATGATATTACAGTAACGTATGACGATCAAGTTACGGTATCAATAACTTGTGCAAGTCCTGTTACAGGAACCGCAAAACCAACCAATGCGTTGGCGGGCTTTAACGGAGAAAATACTTTAGGGAATTGGACCTTAAAAGTGGTTGATTATTACAATGGAGATACAGGTAGTATTAATAGTTGGTCAATTGAAGTTTGTGAAGCACAATCAACTACAAATTCTTCATTAACCAACGCACCAATAACAGTTGGTACAAATAGTACTTATGTGCTAAAACAGGCTGAAACAGAAGCAACAAGTACAGGGTCAACCGCAAGTGAGCAAGTATTTATGCTTTCCGAATTACCAACAGAAGGTGACGTAAAATTGAGTAATACAACCTTATTACTTGGAGAAACTTTTACTCAAAATGATATTAATACAGGTGTTTTAACCTATGTAAACAATAGCAGTATTAGCGCTTCAGACTTTTTTAAAGTGGATATTACAAACGCTACAGGCGGATTTTTACCAAACCAGCAAATTAGTATAACAATTGATGCAGCATTAGGAGTAGATGACGATTTCTTTTTGAAAACAGGAATTTCAATTTTTCCTACAGTTTCAGATGGAAATTTCTTCATTTCATCAAAAACTTTTATTGGAAAAACAACCATAGAACTCTATAGCTATACTGGGCAAAAAGTATATAGCAATCAATTGTATTTCAATAGTGGAAATGCGGAGCGGATAAGCATTCAAAATGCATCTTCGGGTGTTTACATATTAAAGTTGATTTCAGAAACCACTAGTGGAAGTAAAAAAATTATTATCAAATAGTGAGCTAAAAAAAGAAGTTTAGAACTTACAATTTTAATAAAAATTCTTTGATGGAATTGGTTGATAAATGAATGCTTTCAAATAATTCATTTATACTCCCATGTTCAATAAAATTATCTGGAATGCCAAGACGTTTGATGGTTTTATTTTGATAACCGTGTTCTTGTAAGAATTCTAAAATAGCACTTCCAAATCCTCCTACAACAGCTCCATCTTCAATGGTTACAACGGTATTAAACTGAGTAAAAACTTTATGTAAAAGTGATTCATCTAAAGGTTTTACAAAGCGCATATTATAATGTGCAATGGTATTTTTCGGGAACTCAGGTTGAAGTTCTATAATCTTATTCCCAATAGCTCCAATACTCAATACAGCAATATCAGTTCCTTCAGTAATACACTCACCTTTTCCAATTTCAATTTTTTGGAATGGCTGTTTCCAATCAATAGTAGTCCCGCGTCCCCTTGGATATCGAATAGCCAATGGAAACTCAATACCTAGCTGAGCGGTATACATGATATTACGCAATTCAATTTCGTTCAACGGAGCAAAAATTACTAAGTTTGGAATACAACGTAAATAAGCAATATCAAAAACACCATGATGCGTTGCCCCATCTTCTCCAACAATACCTGCTCTATCTATACAAAAAACCACAGGAAGATTTTGTAAAGCTACATCATGAATGACTTGATCGTATGCACGTTGTAAAAATGTTGAGTAGATATTGCAATAAGGTATCAAGCCTTGGGTAGCCATTCCAGCAGCTAAAGTAACTGCATGTTGTTCGGCAATACCAACATCAAAAGATCTTTCTGGAAGTTCTTGAAGCATTAATTTTAAAGAACTTCCTGTTGGCATGGCTGGTGTAATTCCAACAATCTTAGAATTTTCTTCGGCCAATTCAACAATAGTTTCTCCAAAAATATTTTGAAATTTTGGAAGAAGAATTTCATCATCGTTTGCAATTAATTCTCCGGTATTTTTATCAAATTTCCCTGGCGCATGATAGGTCACCTGATCTTGTTCGGCTTTTTGCAATCCTTTTCCTTTGGTAGTAATTATATGTAGAAATTTAGGACCTTTAATTGATTTTAAACGTTCCAATTCAGTAATAATAGCTTCAATATTATGCCCGTCAATAGGTCCGGAATAATTAAAATTCAATGCTTCAATAATATTGTTTTTTCGTACTTTTTTACCAGCCTTTACATTGGTGAAATAATTTTTTAAAGCACCAACACTTGGGTCAATTCCCATGGTGTTGTCATTTAAAATAATCAATAAATTAGCATCGGTTACCCCCGCATGGTTTAAGCCTTCAAAAGCCATTCCGCTTGCAATAGAAGCATCTCCAATTACTGCAATATGTTGTTTTTCAATATTGCCGTTCAATTTTGAAGCAATTGCCATTCCTAAAGCCGCTGAGATTGAAGTTGAAGAATGCCCAGTCCCAAAAGCATCATAAACACTTTCGTTTCTATTTGGAAAACCTGAAATTCCTCCCAATTGCCTATTTGTATGAAATAGATCTCTACGTTCAGTTAAAATTTTATGTCCGTATGCCTGATGGCCAACATCCCAAGTCAACAGGTCATTTGGAGTATCAAATACATAATGAAGCCCAATTGTTAATTCAACAACCCCTAAACTAGCACCCAAATGTCCCTCTTTAGTTGCAACAATATCAATAATAAATTCACGCAATTCCTGCGCTACTTGCGGTAATTGATTTTTATGGAGTTTACGCAACTCAACAGGACTATTAATATGTTGTAACAAATTTATTTTCACAGTTACAAAACTACAATATTTAAATTGTTCGTTGAATTAAAAACAATTACTTTTGAAGTATGATGGATCCTTTTGACGATACTTATTTTATGAAACGCGCCTTGCAAGAAGCGCAACAGGCTTTTGATAAAAATGAAGTTCCAATTGGAGCAGTGATTGTTATGAAGAATCAAATTATTGCAAGAGCCCATAATTTAACAGAAACATTGAATGATGTAACTGCACATGCAGAAATGCAAGCGTTTACTGCTGCAGCGGATTTTTTAGGAGGAAAGTATTTAAAAGAATGCACTTTGTATGTTACCTTAGAACCTTGTCAAATGTGTGCTGGTGCTAGTTATTGGGCGCAAATTGGAAAAATTGTATATGGTGCTACTGAAGAAAAAAGAGGGTTTTTAAAACTAAACACCACCCTTCACCCAAAAACCGAAGTTAGTGGAGGTGTTTTAAAAGAGCAATGTGGAGAATTGTTAACGCGATTTTTTATTGAAAAACGCAATTTGAATTGACAAAAGTTAGTTTTTTTTCTCTTCTTCCTCTTTTACTTTTTTC
>JQIA01000608.1_pt1 | contig 18660 bp, 15 predicted proteins | sample 811431 | NCBI WGS metagenome assembly JQIA01 (sample SAMN02998118, study PRJNA258478) | marine sediment metagenome | biome: marine; feature: seafloor; material: sediment; isolation source: oil-polluted sediment collected from 3 locations (0.5 km, 0.7 km and 0.9 km)... | place: USA: Gulf of Mexico ...
TACCGGCCTGTCACGCCGGGGGTCGCGGGTTCGAGTCCCGTCCACTCCGCCATTATTAAGGTTCGTAAGAACCGAAGAAAACCCGAAAAGCTAATAATCAAAAGGCTTTCGGGTTTTTTTATGTCTAAAGATTTATTAAGCGATGGTATGGGATTGCCGTATTTGCTAATGTAATATCTATGTCACTAGTTTTATGCAAAAATTAGAATAAACATTGGCTGATAAATCTTTATACGTTATTCAGTCAGTTTCTGAGTTAAATAGTTTTGTTGATGAAAATTTTTAATAAAAAAATTTCATTTCAGTGAGTTAGTTGAACTTAAAATAGAAAGAATGATTTTTCAGATGATAATCAATCAAATTACGAGTTGGGAATTATTATATTTATTGCTAGACCATTTAACTGATTTTTTGAATTTTAACGGCTAATCATTCACAATGAAATTATATGGGAAGGGTGGTTTCTTTAATAAGTTTTATGAGCTGCTAAACAATCGATAAAGTTGGATTGTCTAGCTTTTGCCTATAAGTAATGTCGATACTTGTTGTTCATTAACGGCTATTTTTAAAGTATGGGATTGATCGAAAAAATATACCAAATAGTTAAACGACTTTCTTTAATTGATACTGATTCATGCAGGCCATTAAAGCAATACTAGTATCCAACATCCTATTTGAGAATCCCCATTCATTATCATACCAAGACATTACTTTAACCATTCGACCATTCACTTTAGTTTGAGATGAATCAAAACTGGAGGAGGCAGGATCATGGTTGAAATCAATTGAGACTAAAGGTTCATCAACATAAGACAAAACACCTTTCATTTGATTTTTTGAAGCATTTTCAATTAGTTTATTGACTTCTTCAACGTTAGTATCACGAGATGCTATAAAAGTAAGATCGACAACTGAAACGTTAATAGTAGGGACGCGAACTGCCATGCCATCAAGTTTTCCATCAAGTTCAGGCAATACAATACCAACGGCTTTAGCTGCTCCGGTTTTTGTAGGGATCATAGAATGAGTCGCTGCACGCGCCCTGTATATATCACTGTGTGCTGAATCAATAAGTGTTTGATCATTGGTGAAAGCATGAATGGTTGTCATCAACCCAGACTCAATTCCAATATTATCATTTAATATTTTTGCTATTGGCGCTAAACAGTTTGTAGTGCATGAGGCATTTGAGATAATTTGGCAATCTCTTGTGAGTTCGTTTTCATTCACACCGTATACTATGGTCGCATCAACGTCAGTCCCTGGTGCCGAAATAATGACTTTTCTTGCTCCGGCAATGATATGTTTATTTGCCAATTCACGTTTTGTAAAAAAACCAGTGCATTCATAAACGATATCTACGTCAAGATCTTTCCAAGGTAAATCTTTAGGATCACGTTCACTAAAAATTTGGATGACATCACCATTAACAATTAATTTATTGTCTAGCAACTGAACGTCAGCCGAAAAACGTCCATGTACCGTATCGTATTTTGTTAAATGAGTATTGTTTTTCGCATTGCCTAAATCGTTTATTGCAACGATTTGAATCTCATTACGGTGTTCCCCTTCATATAATGCTCTAAGGATATTTCTACCTATTCTACCGTAACCATTAATTGCGACTTTGATCATTTTATTCTCCAAATTAAATTGATGAAGCTATTTATAGATATGATACTTGGTATTAAATCACGCGTTGACACCGGTGTCAACTGAGGCTTTAATTTGACACGAAACGGACATTAGTATAGTAGCTACTACTTGTTTTTTGCAGGTGCGCTAGATTCTCGAACAATTAATTCATTTTTGATAGTGATACTCAGGCTCTCTAAGGGCTTCTTACGAATAATTCTAATCAACATTCGAGTGGCCTCGATAGCCATTTCTGTTATAGGTTGTTTAATCGTAGTGAGTGAAGGCCATATATAGCGAGATGCCGGAGCATTGTCGAAGCCTGTTACGGTTAAATCATGGGGGATTGATATTCCTTTTTGGTTTGCAACTTTAACTATCCCAGCGGCCATATAATCATTTGAGGCGAATATTGCGGAAGGTGGGCTTGGTAGAGATAATAGGCGTCTAGCACAGTCTTCGCCTGACTCAAAACTGAAATTCCCTTGTTGTATATATTGTTCTAAGATGGGTATTCCCGCCTCTTTTAATGCTTTTTTATATCCCTTGAATCGTTGTTCGGTTGCTCCATGATCAAGATGTCCTTTTATGATGGCAATCTTATGATGACCTATTGATATTAGGTAACGACACATATCATAAGAGGCTTCTACATCGTTGCTAATGACACTTGGGACTTGATCTAAAACAGAAAGAGCACCTACTCGAACTACCGGAATTTCCCTTTTTTTAAGAACATTTAATAAGCCAGTCATATCTGAAAAAGGTGGAGTCAGTATAATACCGTCTAAGTTAGCGCTATTCAGATTGGTTTCAAAATTATTGACTAGATTTTCATTTTCATGATCCTCCGGATAAATAACTAAATGAAATCCTTCTGCACGACTACGTTCTAGCGCTCCCTTTTGTATATTAGAAACATAACTATTGCTTTGGCTTGGATAGAGTAAACCGATTAAAAATGATTGGCTACTAGCTAGACCACGAGCTTGGAGATTTGGCCTGTAGCCCAATTCGGCAAATGATTTTTCGACTTTTTTACGTGTGTCTGAACTAACATTAGGCTCAGCATTTAAAACTCTCGAAATCGTTTTTTTTGATACGCCTGCATGTCTTGCAACATCATTAATGGTTATTCTTTTCAACTAAGAGCCTGAATCATTTATTTTAAACGTGTTTATGATAGCGGTGTCATAACTGTTTAGTCAATTTTTATGCAATAAAAAACCGCTGTTGAGCGGTTTTCTAGTTTTTAGAATGTTAATTCGCGTAATTATTGAATTTCACAAAAACAATTCAAATAAGCATTCTTAGGATCGTTCCAGTTTGTAAGCGCAATTAAACCGTTAAACTGACTTAATAATTTAGATTTAATATTGGGTTTCATTTTTGTTTGCTGCCTTTCTTGCATCAAGGATTCTACTTTTGATTGATTAAATAATTCTTTCAAGAATATTTCATTTTCAGTTAATTTGCGTTTAACATTCAACACATCGTAACTTTCTAAACCAGCCAGTTTTGCTGCAGATTCGATTGCGTCATTGAGGCTTCCTAATTGATCAACCAAGCCTAAATCTTTAGCTCTTTTACCTGACCAAACTCGACCTTGGGCAATTTTATCGACTTCTTCTAGCGTCATATTTCGTGAGCGAGCGACTAAACCTATAAACTTTTGGTAACCAGAATCAATCCCGGTTTGTATCATAGTTGCTACGTCATCAGAAAGAGGCATGCCGACATCTACTGGATTTGAATATTTAGTGGTTCCAACACCATCTCGATAGATACCAAAATCATTGAGAGGCTTTTCGAAAGTAGGGAGCATGCCGAATATACCAATTGAACCGGTAATGGTGGTTGGCATTGCCCAAATTTCATCTGAGCTAGCACTGATCCAATAACCACCGGATGCCGCTACATCGCCCATCGAAGCAACGACCTTAATGCCATCAGCTTGTGCTTTTGCTAATTCTTTTCTGATAACTTCAGAAGCAAATGCGCTACCTCCGCCACTGTCTACTCGAAGAACAATGGCTTTTACGTTTTTATCGTTTCTAGTTTTACGTATTAGTCTAGCAACTGTATCGCCACCAATAGTTCCTTCTTTGGCTTCACCGTCAACAATACTGCCTTTAGTCGTAATCACCGCAACTTTAGCTGTATTTGGATTAGCCGGGAAAGAAATTGGCGAGCGGATAGCTTTAATGTATTTTTGGTGAGAGATATGTCTGAAGGATTTTGTTTTTTTATCCAATCCCGTTTTTTCAATCATTTCATCTCTAAACTCTATGCGAGTGGCCAAACGGTCAACTAGCCCAGCATTTAATGCCATGGTCGCAGAGTCACCTTTGTTTTCAATTAAGGATTCTTTATAGTTATCGATGTAGCTATCTAAATCGTTTGGAGTTAGTCCTCTATTTTTCGCTAGATCAATTTTGAAGTCTTCCCACAAATCGCCCATCCATAAAAGGTTCGCTTCTTTGGCTTCGTCTGACATATTGTTACGCAAAAAAGGTTCTACTGCAGATTTGAATTTACCCACTTTAAATACATGAACGTTGACGCCTAGTTTATCTAACATACCTTTGAAATAAGTACCGACTCTTGAAAAGCCAGTTAAAAATATTCCGCCTTGTGGGTTCATAATTACTTCATCGGCTTGTGATGCTAGAAAGTATTGGCCTTGAGAGTAATAATCACTATATGCAATGACTGGTTTATCGCTGGTTTTAAAGTCTTCTATAGCAACCGCTAAATCTTGCATTTTTGTCATACCAACGCCCCATAAATAGCTGGTTGATATTACAAGAGTCGTAATTCGATCATCGTCTTTGGCTTGATCTAATGCAAAAATTAAATCATAAAGTAAAGTTTCAGGTGCATCTTCATTACCCGTCGCTTCTTGCATAGCTTTATCAACAGGGTCGGTGTAGGTTAATTGTTCTACTATATTACCGTTTGGTGCCAATACTAGAGCGATACCTTTTTCAACCGTTGGCTTCCCATCGGAATTGGAAATAGCTATTACAACAAAGACCAATAAACCAAAAAAGATGATATTTAAAAATATTTTTCGAGTTAAATCCAGTCCGTACCACATACTTTTGAAGAGCTTTGTCATTTTAATCCTTAATGTAAATACTTAGTAAGTTTGATATAACATAATGTGCTGAATTATAGATTAAACCATAAGATAGAAAAAGTGTTAATAATTATCAAGCCAACTTAATAACATTTCAAGAATACTCTACTAATCGTTTGATTTAAAAGAATATAACTCATTTTTATTAAAGTGTTAGTAAATCTTTCAATGCGATATTATTGATGGAATATTATTTAAATGGTTTCACAAATTAGGTTAATAGAGGATAGAACTAATTAAATTCAATGACGCTATCGTCAAGTAGACAGATCTGTTATAAATGACAATTAGTCATTAATACCGTTTAAGCAGTTATATACTGCCAGATATGAGTCAAGATAAAATGAACCAAACCAATCCGCATTACCCAAAACTCTTTGAGCCGTTAACGGTTCATAATCATACTATTAAAAACAGAGTCATTATGGGATCGATGCATACTGGTTTGGAAGAGAAAAAAGGTGGTTTTAAACGGTTAGCTCAGTATTTTAAGGAGCGCGCAGAAGGTGGTGTTGGGCTGATTGTTACAGGCGGTATTGCACCAAATTTTGCGGGGCGAGTGTCTCCTTTTGGCAGTCAGTTAAGTTTCCCTTGGCAAGTTAAAAAACATAAAATTGTTACTGATGCGGTGCATGAAGCAGGTGGAAAAATTGCGATGCAGATTTTACACACTGGTCGTTACGCTTATCACCCATTTTCTGTTTCTGCATCGGCTATCAAATCGCCGATTACTCCTTTTAAGCCTAAAGCGTTATCGCATCGAGGAATCAAGAAAACCATTAAAGATTTTGCTAACTGCGCCAGATTGGCTAAAAAAGCAGGGTACGACGGTGTTGAAGTCATGGGCTCTGAAGGATATTTGATCAATCAGTTTATTGTATCTAAAACTAATAAAAGAACAGATGAATGGGGTGGAGAGTTCAAGAATCGGATAAAATTTCCGATTGAAATTGTAAAGGCAGTGCGCGAAGCAACAGATGAGAACTTCATCATTATCTACCGGTTATCTATGCTTGATTTGGTAGAAAATGGCAGTAGTTGGGATGAAGTGGTTGAGTTAGGGGTAGCAATTGAAAAAGCAGGCGCATCAATCATCAATACTGGCATAGGATGGCACGAGGCTAGAATCCCCACTATCGTCACTTCAGTTCCGAGAGCTAACTTTACTTGGGTTAGTAAAAAAATGAAGCCTCATTTATCTATACCATTGATCACCACAAATCGAATCAATACACCTGAAGTTGCTGAAGAGGTTTTGGCGAATGGTGATGCGGATATGGTATCTATGGCAAGACCATTTCTTGCTGATGCAGACTTTATGAATAAGGCCGAAGCAGGAAAGCCAGAGACAATTAATACTTGTATCGCCTGCAATCAAGCCTGTTTAGACCATGCATTTAAGAATCAAATCGTTAGTTGTTTAGTTAACCCTCGAGCTTGTTTTGAAACTGAACTGAATTATACAAAAACAGAGTCGCCTCAAAAAATTGCAGTCGTTGGCGCTGGTCCCGCCGGTATTTCATTTGCAATTACGGCATCAGAAATTGGTCATCAAGTGACCTTGTTTGATGCTTCAGATGAGGTGGGGGGACAATTAAACGTAGCCAAACAAATCCCCGGGAAAGAAGAATTCCATGAAATGCTCCGTTATTTTAAAGTAATGCTTAGAGACAATAATGTGGAAGTCGTATTGAGTACCAACGTTAATGCAGAATTTTTTAAAGATGCCGATTTTGATCATGTGATTGTCGCTACTGGAATAACGCCAAGGATTCCCGATATTGAAGGGATCGATCATCCAAAGGTATTGTCTTATTTACAGGTATTAAAAGAGAACAAGCCGGTAGGCAAATCTGTTGCTATTATTGGAGCCGGCGGGATTGGCTTTGATGTCGCGGAGTTTTTAACCCATGAGGGTGAATCATTAACCACAAGACCGAATGCTTGGAATGATGAATGGGCAGTTGATCCGAGTTATAAAAATCGAGGTGGTTTAAAGAAACAAGCGATTTTAGAAGAGTCTCCTAGAGAGGTTTATTTGTTACAACGTAAACACGGTAAAGTGGGAGCTGGATTAGGAAAAACAACTGGTTGGACTCATCGTTTGGCGTTAAAACATAAGAAGGTAAAAATGCTAAATCGGGCAGAGTACCTCAAAATTGATGATCAAGGTTTACATATAAGGATTGGTGAAAAAGAATCTTGTTTAGCGGTTGATAATGTTGTTCTATGCTCAGGGCAATTGATAAATAATCAACTATATCAAGAGCTTAAAGGTATTATCCCGAATGTGTATATCATTGGTGGTGCCGATGTGGCGACTGAATTAGACGCTAAACGCGCTATTAAACAGGGGGCTGAGTTAGCGGTTTCAATATAAATCATCTCAAAATAACAAATACCATAACACCTCTAATTTATACTGCTATATTTATAGGAGTCCACAAAGGGTAAGTAAATTAGAGGCGTGTATTAATGTTGTTGCACAAAGGTTTTATTGGAAAGGTTGATTATGACGATCGAGCAGGGCGACTAATAGGTGAAGTGGTAAACGCGCCTGACTTGTTAGAATTTGATGGTAATACGGCTAAAGAAATACACAAAAACTTTGTTAAATGCGTAGAAGATTATCTCATCATTAATCAAGAATCCAGCGATCAAGAACAAGGCGCGACTTCGTTTGTAGGTCAATATTCGCTCAGTTTATCTAGTAATGTCTTAAATAGAGTCATGCGTAAAGCGAAAAGAGAAGGGTCAAGTATTGAAACTTGGCTTAATCGTTGGGTTAATTCATCTTTATCTGAATTTTTTGAGAGAGAATAGAATAGCTTTCGTTTTTAAAATCACGGATAATCTCGGGCAATTTCTATCACTATTTTTGAGTTAAATATTTGTGAGTTCTTTTGATAAAGTTCAACTTTGGACAATCGACGCTGAATATCACGATCAACGAATTGATAATTTCCTCTTTAAACATCTAAAAGGTGTACCTAAAAGCCGTATCTATCGTATTTTACGCAAGGGTGAATTACGGGTAAATAAAGGACGTATTAAAGCAGTTTATAAGTTACAAACCGGTGATGTTTTAAGAATCCCTCCTATCAGAGTCTCAGAAAATGACCCTATAAATGATCAATCTAAGATTGCTAACCTCAATCAAGTTAAGTCCTTAGAATCTCAAATACTAGTCGAAACCAAACAATATTTAGTACTTAATAAACCTTCGGGAATAGCTGTTCACGGTGGTAGTGGGCAGTCTTTTGGAGTAATTGAAGCATTACGAGCACTACGACCGAAAGAGAAATTTTTGGAGTTGGTTCATCGTATTGATAAAGATACCTCAGGCTGTCTTCTAATTGCTAAAAAACGTTCGTATTTAGTGTTTTTTCAAAATCAGTTACGCCATCGTAAAATGAACAAAGAATACTTGGCATTGGTTTGTGGTGACTGGTCGCCGAAAAGCAAGTTGGTTTCCGCACCTTTATTGAGAAAAGAGCTAGCTTCGGGTGACAGAATGGTGGTGGTAGATCAAAAAGGAAAGCCATCTGAAACTCGTTTTGAGATAGTGCAAAAGCTGAAGGGTTTTACTTTAGTAAAAGCGAAGCCACTTACCGGAAGAACTCATCAAATCAGAGTGCATGCTCAATATTGTGGTAATCCTTTGTTAGCGGATGCTAAATACAGTAATACTGAACAATTTCAAAAAGTTATAAAGCAATGTCAATTAACCACCTTCGTTCTACATGCTCAATCCTTGAGCTTCTGGTTACCGATTGTGAATGAAAATTCAGGGCTTATTGAAAAAGGAAAACAAGGTGAAAGAATGACCGTCGAAGCACCGTTGCCCTCAGTTGCTCAAGGTGTTATTAACAGTCTAAATTAAACCTGATAATTTCTAAAATAATTAATCACTAAAGACGATTCGTCTACTAGACTTAATCTAATCTTTCACTAAACCGAATTAATGTAGTCTTGAATTTAAGAAATAGATTATTTTTGAGTTTTATTGGTATTTCCGGTGTAGCATTGCTTATATTCGCGACGATCGCGATTAATAGTTCCTCTAAGATATTGCAAGATGAAATTGAATCCACTCTTAACTCCATCGTAGATCAAAAAGTTTCACTAGTTGTCAGTTATTTAAGAAAAGAAGAGTCGGCTGTTAAGTTATACAGTGCACTTCCTATTATTAGTAACGCGGTAAGTGACATTGGTTCTATGTTTGAAATGGGCGTAGAAAGTTCGAAGTATCAAGATGTTGAGAAAAAATACCGCCCATTTTTAACCAAGCTTAGTTACGAAAGTAATAGTTATGATTTATTTTTAATCAAACCAAATGGAGACATTGTCTTTACGGTTTTACATGAGAGTGGTTTTGCTACTAATTTAATTAAAGGTGAATTTAAGGACTCTCAGCTAGCAGAAGCATTTAAAAGAGCACGATCGTTACATCAAACTAAGCTCACTAAATTCGCACCCTATACACCTTTAGAAACGCTATTTGAAAACGCCGAAGGAAACAACCCAGCAAGCTCAATAGAAAACCATGAGACCGTAGTCAATCACAGCGCCTTTATGGCTGCACCTATTATTGTAAATAAAGAGTTGATTGGCGTTATAGCCATTCAACTAGATAGTACACAGCATTTTTATCTGAGTCATGATTATGCGGGGTTAGGTGAAACGGGTGAAATCGTATTAGGACACTTGGAAAACGATTCAGTTGAAATTATTTCTCCACTACGAACCAACGCAAACGCGGCTTTTAATTTAAATTATCCAATGGGTAGTGAGTATGCTGTCCCCCTGCAAAAAGCGGTGTTAGGAGAGAGTAGCTCCGGTAAGGTGCGAGATTATGAAGGAAAGACCATTATTGCCGCTTGGCGTAATATCCCTGAAATTAACTGGGGAATTGTGGTGAAAATCGATGCTGAAGAGGCTCTAGAGAGAAGCAAATCTCTAAGAAATAAATTTATTAATGCTGGCCTCTTTTTATTGCTCGGAGCTATGTTGCTGGCTTTTATGACAGCTAACAGAATAACTAAACCAATAAAAGATTTACTTAATTTTACTTTATCCGTTTCGTCAGGTGATCTTGCTCGTCAGTTAAAAGTAACAAGTAAAGACGAAATAGGACAATTAACAGGTGCATTTAATAAAATGTTAGTGAGTCGAGCGAGCTATGAAAAAGAGTTAGAGGTGACCAGTGATACTGTGATTAAAGCCAATAAAGAATTGGTTGAGGCGAATCAACAAGCACAAGAAGCTGTTCGTGCAAAAGGAGAGTTTTTTGCCAGCATGAGCCACGAGATTAGAACACCAATGAATGGTGTTCTCGGAATGCTTGGTTTACTTGAAAATACGGTTCTAACCACAGAGCAACGTCATCGACTTAACGTTGCACAATCCAGCGCCGAGTCATTGTTAACGTTAATCAACGATATCCTAGATTACTCAAAAGTCGATGCAGGTAAAATCGAATTAGAAATACTAAACTTTGACTTAAGACAAATGCTCGGAGAGTTAGCTGAATCTTTAGCACAAAGCGCCCAATCAAAAGGAATAGAGCTTATTCTTGATCTAGTCGGAATCGACGCATCAATGGTGAAGGGCGATCCAGGTAGGATACGCCAGTGCATTACTAATCTTGTTAGTAATGCGATTAAATTTACCGAAAAAGGTGAGGTAGTCATTAGAGTTTACCTAACTGATATAAATGAAGAGCAATGGAGTATGAATTGTGCGATCAGTGATTCAGGCATTGGCATTCCAGAGGATAAAATTAAATTCCTATTTGATTCCTTTAGCCAAGTGGATTCTTCAACTACAAGGCACTTTGGTGGAACGGGGTTAGGTTTAGCGATTGTGAAGAAATTGGCTGAGTTGATGGGCGGAGGAGTTTTAGTCACCAGTGTTGTTGGCGAAGGCAGTTCATTTAGTTTTGACATTAAATTAGATAAAAGTAAAAAATCAACCGCTGTAATGCCTGAAGTCGATATCAGCAAGTTAAGAATCTTAGTGGTTGATGACAACGCAACCAATCGCGAAATATTCAAAGCTCAATTAAACCACTGGGGTGCCGAGGTGTTTGAGCAGGAAAATGGCAAGGATGCTTTGGACCATTTGCACCGTTTACTTGGCCGTCAGGAGCCGATTTACGATATCGCTATTCTGGATATGCAGATGCCAGGCATGGATGGTTCTGAATTAGGTCAGCGTATTCGAAAAAATCCAAAATTTAATAGTTTAAAACTGGTGATGATGACTTCTATGGCGCATCAAGGTGATGCAAAGCATTTTGCAGATATTGGTTTTAGTGCGTATTTCCCCAAACCAACGACTACAGATGATCTTTTTAACGCATTATCCGTTGTCGCAGAAAATGGCGACGCCATGGCAAATGCAGAGCCGTTAGTCACACATAGATATTTAAATGAATTACAAGGTGACTTGAATGCTGAAGAGAATTTTGATTTTGCGAGTAAAAGGATACTATTAGTCGAAGATAACCAAGTGAATCAAATGGTGGCTAAAGGCATATTGAAGAAAATTGGCTGTGTTAGTGTTGATATAGCTGGAAATGGCATTGAAGCATTACAGTCATTACAAAAATCACCGGAAGACGCGCAATACGACATTATTTTAATGGATTGCCAAATGCCTGAAATGGACGGTTATGAAGCAACTCGCCAAATTAGAAATGGTCGAGGAGGCGAGCGTAACAAAGGTATTTCGATTGTTGCTATGACTGCAAATGCAATGCAAGGTGATAAGGAAAAGTGCTTAGAAGCGGGAATGGATGACTATTTATCAAAACCTATTAATATGGATGCATTGAAGATTAAGTTAATTAAGAATTTAAGTTGATAGAGATTTTCTGTAGAGCGCTAATAAAGTTTTTTGTTAAAATCCAGAATTTTTCAACATTTTATTAACCGCGATTAAAGGCAATCCTTGCAAACTGCTAGGATCATCAGATTTAACCGATTCAAATAATCGAATACCGTGTGCCTCAATTTTAAAACTCCCGGCACAATCCAAAGGCTCGTCTAAATTTAAATAACACGTTATTTCTGACTCCGTAAGGTGTCGGAACTCTACCGTGACCCTAGATAATTGATATTCACAGACATTTTTTTCGATGCAAATTAAAGATACACCTGTTAAAAAATCAATGGTATTACCTGAAAACTTAGTCAGTTGATCTTTGGCTGAGTTGAAATTCAATGGCTTACCAATAATTTGTTCTTCAAATACTGCAATTTGATCCGAGCCAATAACAAAGGCAGATGGATGTTCGATAGCAATAACGTTCGCTTTATCATTCGCTAGACGTTTAACTAAATTGGTTGGGGTTTCTTGAAGATTTGGAGATTCATCGACGTTTGGTTTTATCGAAGTAAACTCAAAGCCTAATTGCTTTAATAATTGCTGACGATAAATTGAAGAGGAAGCAAGAATTAGATGGTTCATTGAGTTTGATCTTTTTGCTGGCTCATCCACAGTTCATAATAAGCGCCTTGTGCGTCTATCAATTTCTCATGATTACCACTTTCTATGATAACGCCTTTGTCTAGGACGATGATTTTATCTGCATTGACGACTGTCGAGAGTCTATGTGCAATAACTAAACTGGTAGCATTGGAGGAAATTTCATTGATTGCCTTTAATATGGACTTTTCCGCATGACTGTCTAAAGAGGAAGTTGCTTCATCAAATACATAAATAGCAGGTCGCTTAAGGATCGTTCTGGCAATTGCGACACGTTGTTTTTCCCCACCGGATAATTTAAGCCCGCGTTCGCCAACCATGGTTTGTAAACCGTCGGGTAATTCTTCGATAAATGCTGATAAATGTGCCATTTCAATTGCTTCTAAAACATCGTCGTCCGTTGCCTCTGGACGACCGTATCGGACATTTTCGATAATCGTAGTGTTAAATAGTACGGTGTCTTGTGGGACTATGCCGATGGTTTTTCTTAATGAATCTTGAGTTACTTGGTTAATTGACTGTTGATCAATCTTGATGGTGCCTTGATTAGGATCATAAAAACGGAATAACAATTTAACTAAAGTTGATTTGCCTGATCCACTTTTACCAACAACAGCCAGTGTTTCGCCTTTGTTTATGTTTAAGCTCAAGTTTTTAATTATTTTTCTTTTGTCGTTGTAAGCAAAACTAACCCCCTCAAAACTGATTGCTCCTTCGGTAACATCTAATGTTTTTGCATCATGGGAATCCGAAATGTTGGGTTTTATCGCTAATAGTTTAAACATTTGCTCAATATTGATTAACGACATTTTGATTTCGCGATAAACAAAACCTAAAAAGTTAAGGGGAATAAATAACTGCATCATAAAGGCGTTGACTAAAACAAAATCACCAATACTCATTTCACCGTTCTGTACGCCGATGGTGGCGAGTAACATCATTGCCGTCATTGAAGTACTAATAATCAAAGCCTGACCGCCATTTAGCGCAAACAAAGAGAGTCTGTTTTTTCGACGAGCTTGCTCCCAGGTTGCTAGATTCTTATCGTATTTATTAGCTTCAAAAGTTTCATTGGTATAATACTTAACGGTTTCATAGTTAAGTAAACTGTCAATCGCTTGGCTATTACTATCGGTATCTGCTTTGTTGGCTTCGCGCAAAAAACGATTTCGCCACTCGGTCATTTTAACCGAAAATAGCACATAACAGAGAATAGAAACGATTGTAACGGTGGCAAATTTCCATCCGTATTGAGTGAAAAATATGACAATTACGATGAGTATTTCGAATATGGTAGGTACAATATTAAATACTAGAAAACGCATTAAAAAGTTAATGCCACTAGTGCCTCGTTCAATATCGCGAGAAAGTCCGCCCGTTTTTCGGTTTAAATGAAAGTCTAAATCCAGTTTATGTAAATGTTGAAAGACTCTATAACCTATTCGCCTCATCGCTCTTTCAGTGACTCGTCCAAATAATGTGTCTCGAATTTCACCAAAAAGTACATTGGCAAGTCGCAGTGCCCCATAAACTAAAACTAAGCCTATCGGCGCTAACACCCACAATTCTGCGCCAGAAAGTGATCCTAAGTTACTGGTAGAATCTGGATCACTTAATTGATCAACAATGGATTTAATTAAAAATGGTAAACCGATGTTCGCTAATTTTGCCAAAGCTAAAAAGAGTAAAGCTAAAAGTACGCGGGTTTTAAACTCTGATAAATAGGGTAATAAGTTTGTTAGAACTTTCCAGTTATCGACAGGTGCTTGATTCTCATTTGAGTCAGGTAAATGATGCCGATGTTTCATACAATCGCTCTGAAAATGTTATAACCATATTGGCGGTTATACTCTCTTTTTCTGATAGAATGCGCAACTAGGAATTAGCGATTTAAAGTAATAAAAGAAGAATTATAAATGACAGACATCGATTTTAGAGAAAACTATGATCGTTTCATTTTTGAAACGAATGAATTAGAAGTCGTTTGGAACCTTCAATCTGACGATGGTTTTGCGATATGTGAATCGTCACAATACGACGACATGTTAGTGATGCCTTTTTGGTCGTTAGAGGCTGATGCAAAAAAAGCTTGTCGTGATGATTGGGAGAGTTACACGCCTAACCCTATTAGGTTTGATGACTTTATTGACGCTTGGTTGCATGGAATGGAAGAAGATAATATGGCTGTAGGGATTAATTGGAATGATGAGTTGGAAGGTGTAGAAATAGAACCTGTGATACTCATTGATGATTTATTGGACGAAGAATAGACTATTCTAGTAGAAACAGGCTAAATACACCTGATAAGAGCAATAAGTTTTGCCTTTTAAAAGGCTTTTGGGTAGAATCGCGCGCCTATGACGGATAGCTCAAAAAATTGCACTAGCGACAAGACTGTTGAAGAAAATTCAAGTCGTAAAAAAGCGAGCCTAATTCAACCAAGAAAGTTAGCGTTGAAAGAAGGGGAGTTGCGTTTTGTGTGGGATATCAGTGATTTTACTCGATTAGATGGTTTGTTGTATTCAAATCAAGGTAAAATTGAAGTTAACGTGAGTGGCGTACAAGATAATCGTCATCGTAGCTTGATAAAAGCACGTATTGAAGGGTGTTTTCAATTAGAATGCCAAACGACTTTTGAGCCATTAGAGTACAATATTGATACAACGATCACTTATTGTACGGTGATAAAAGAAGAGCAAATTAACAACGTTGAAGAAGAATTTGAAGCACTGTTGGTTGAAGATGGTGTGGTAGATATTAAGTCAGTGATTGAAGATGAGCTGATTTTAGCTTTACCAATAGTATCTAATAGGGCAATAGAAGAAACCGGTGTAAAGATTTCTTATGGTGAATTACCAAAGGAAACAGTAAAAAAGAATCCTTTTGAGGTTCTGCAGGGTTTCAAAGTAGATTAGTTTTTAGAAAGAACAGATTTTAAGTTTTACATTTATAACATTTAGTCCATATTTTATAGTACATATTTTACGTTTAGTATATTTAGGGGAGTCAATCCAATGGCAGTTCAAAAAAGTAAAAAATCTCGCGCACGTCGCGGAATGCGTCGTTCACATGATGCGTTAGCGGATCACACAGTTTCTTTATCAGAAGATGAAACAACCGGTGAACTTCATTTGCGTCATAATATGACAGAAGATGGATATTACCGTGGTCGTAAGATTGTTTAATTACCGACTTAGTGTTTTTTTAGTCGATATTATTTAATTTTTAATTGCCTTTCAGTTTGTTTATAGACTGAACTTGTAATGGTTGATTTAAAAATTGCAATAGATTGTATGGGGGGCGATTTTGGCCCCTCAGTTGTTATAGCGGCTGTACACCAATCTCTGTTAAAACATCAAAAAAATTCATCTCAGATCAAATATGCATCTGATCGTAGTTTAAATTCAAATATAGATACTTGCTCTGCACCTATACCCAACGTTCACTTTAAGCTTTTTGGCAATGAAGTTGAAATTCTATCTGAGCTGTCAAAATCAAAAATTCTTAATCACCCTAATATAAGCATTATTCAGTCTGAAGATGATGTTTTAATGACTGACAAGCCGTTAATAGCGCTTAAAAAGAAGAAGCGGTCATCAATGAGACTTGCATTAGAGTCTGTTCGTGATGGACGTTCACATGCCTGTGTTAGTGCTGGGAATACAGGGGCATTGATGGCGGTTGCAAGATTTATATTAAAAATGCTTCCAGGTATTGAGCGTCCTGCAATTATTTCTGCTATCCCAACTCTAAAAGATTCTTCCGTTTACTTGCTTGATTTAGGTGCGAATATAGACTGCGATGAAAAACGATTGTTTCAATTCGCAGTGATGGGAAATGTGTTATGCAAAAGCATAGACGGTATTACAAATCCTAAAATTGGTTTACTTAACGTAGGCGAAGAAGAGATGAAAGGATCTGAACGGCTTAAAAATACTGCGAAATTATTAGAAGAACACCAAGGCTTAAATTATTGTGGTTTTGTAGAAGCAAATCAAATCTTCACCGGTGATTACGATGTGATTGTAACGGATGGATTTACTGGAAATAGTGTTTTAAAGGCTTCAGAAGGGTTGAGTGAATTTCTAACCACTAAATTGAGACTAGCGTTTCAGCGAAACTGGTGGACCAAATGGATTGCTATTTTTGCCAAACCCGTGATCAATATTTTTAAACATGAAATCAATCCAGAGCGCTATAATGGCGCGTGCTTTATAGGCTTGCGAGGCGTTGTAGTAAAGAGCCATGGCGGAGCAAACGTAAATGCCACTTTTTTTGCCATTGAAGAAGCAATATCCCAAGCAATTAAAAAAGTGCCTAGTCGTATTAGAGAAACTTTAGAAAGCAATTAATAAGTGGTTAGAAAAATTTGAAAAGATTAAAGCTCTTTCTAGCTTCTTCTTTAAAGTAATGGTCTGACTAGTATTAAGTTTGTTAGCATTAAAAGCGAATCTTGATATAGTGCGCAAGATTTTTTTAAATACTAATATGTACACTCATTCGGAGGTTTAATGTCTAACCTAATTCCTAACTTGGCCTTTATTTTCCCGGGACAAGGTTCTCAATCTTTAGAAATGTTAAGCTCTTTTGCTGATACGGCTGTTGTAATCGATACATTTGAACAGGCTTCAGATGCAATTGGTTATGATCTCTGGAAATTATGTCAAGAAGGTCCTGTCGAAGCGCTAAATGAAACAGATAAAACTCAACCGGCCCTTTTAACTGCGAGTGTGGCTTTGTGGAACCATTGGAAAACAATAGGTCCAATGCCAATGATGATGGCAGGACATAGTTTAGGTGAATATTCAGCATTAGTTTGTGCTGGAATTCTAGATTTTGATACAGCGGTAAAACTGGTTGAAAAACGTGGTCAGTTAATGAAACAAGCAGTACCTGCAGGCATTGGGAAAATGGCTGCCATCATTGGATTAGATAATGATAAAATCCAATTAGCTTGTGAAGAGTCAACAAAAGGGCAAGTGGTTTCGCCGGTTAATTATAATTCGCCGGGGCAAACCGTTATCGCTGGAAATGCAGAAGCTGTAGAAAGAGCAATGCAAGCTTGTAAAGACGCTGGAGCTAAACGCGCATTACCATTAGCGGTTAGTGTCCCATCTCATTGTATGTTAATGAAATCGGCTTCAGACGAATTGTCTAAGGAGTTGTCGAAACTCTCATTAAGCCAAAGTGATATAAAAGTGATTAATAATGTTGATGTTAAAATTGAAGATTCTGAAGCATCTATTAAAGATGCATTAGTTAGACAGCTTTACTGTCCAGTTAACTGGTCAGATAGTGTCGAGCTAATGGTTAAAGACGGCATCGACACCTTGGTTGAGTGCGGTCCAGGAAAAATATTAAGTGGTTTAAGTCGACGCATAGACCGTTCGATAACATCATTAGCGTTACAGGATTTAAGTGCGTTAAATCAATCAGTTGAGTCATTTAATTAAAGTTGATTCTAGAGTTTTAATTCAAATTTCATTCTCTAGTTAGAAAGAGGAAAAACTATGTCAGATAATCGTTTAGCACTTGTTACCGGTGCATCTCGAGGAATTGGTCGAGCAATTGCTGAAAAGTTAGGAAGTGATGGCTTCACGCTTATTGGTACCGCCACATCTAAAAATGGTGCATCCAACATTAATGAATACTTTAAGCAAAAAGGTATTCAAGGTGAAGGTATGGTTGTTAATGTTTCAGAAGCAGAATCAATTGCTGCATTAATCAAATCAATTAAAGAGAAGTACGGTAAAACCCCTGAAATTTTAGTTAACAATGCAGGTATTACCCGAGATAACTTATTAATGCGCATGAAAGATGATGAGTGGGATTCTATAATAGAAACCAACTTAACCTCTATATTTCGCCTTTCAAAAGCCTGTTTAAGAGGAATGATGAAAGCAAAGTTTGGTAAAATTATCAATGTTGGATCGGTTGTTGGTACCACTGGAAATCCAGGGCAAACCAATTATTCGGCATCGAAAGCCGGAGTCATAGGCTTTTCAAAATCACTAGCAAAAGAAGTCGGTTCACGAGGAATTACTGTTAATGTTGTTTCTCCAGGTTTTATCGATACAGACATGACAAAGGGATTAGGAGATAGCCAAAAAGAGTTATTATCAGCAACGATTCCGCTTAATCGTTTAGGTAAACCAGAAGAAATAGCCGCCGCTGTTGGTTTTTTAGCCTCTGATGGTGCAAATTATATAACCGGTGAAACACTTCACGTAAATGGTGGAATGTACATGGGGTAAGGGCTAATTGAATGCTTTTTATGATTTACTTGTAAAATTTGAGGTCAGACCTTAAAATAAGCAGCAATAGTTACTTGCAACTTTTTAGAAAATCAATAAAATACACGCCTCAGCATACGCTGTTTAATTTTAGAGGAA
>JQIA01000609.1_pt1 | contig 18561 bp, 16 predicted proteins | sample 811431 | NCBI WGS metagenome assembly JQIA01 (sample SAMN02998118, study PRJNA258478) | marine sediment metagenome | biome: marine; feature: seafloor; material: sediment; isolation source: oil-polluted sediment collected from 3 locations (0.5 km, 0.7 km and 0.9 km)... | place: USA: Gulf of Mexico ...
ACATCTTGTTACAAACCTGACACATTCTGAAAGGTGTTTTAGTCATATAATACACCAAAGCAATGGCGAGACTCGCTGCTCTTAATTAGTTTAGTCAGTCTTTAACATTGATTTATCAGTTTGGCATAAAAACTGCTTTGCCTAACTTGTTAATTATGATGTTAAATCAAAATACAACGTTTTATAAATTAGTTGAAAGGAAAATAAAATGAACAAATTACTAATCGCATTATTAATGAGCTTATCGTTAATCGTTACTGCCTGCGGTGATAGCGGTTCGAGCGATGATGACTCAGATGACTCAACCAAAACAGAAGAAACAGCCGATTCTGATAAAAAGGACGATAAGGATAAAAAAGATAGCAAAGAAGATGAGCTGGACGAAAATGGCGAGAAAAAGAAAAAGAAACAAGCTGTTCCAGTAGAAGTTGTTTCAGTTGCTAGAGGTGATATTCAACAAACCTACCGTACAATTACCACATTAGAAGCAGAAAATGATGCAGAAGTAGTTGCTCGATCAACTGGAGTACTAGAAGAAATATTTGTTGAAGAAGGCGACACTGTTAAAAAAGGTCAATTATTAGCTCAGTTAGATGTTGAACAATTGTCATTAGAAGTCGCTCAACTAGCTGCTACTTCTAAAAAGCTAAAAAAAGAATTAGATAGACAAAACTCTTTATTTAAAAGAAAGCTTACAAGCTCGGATGCTTTAGATAGAGCGCGATTCGAGTTTCAATCTCAAGATGCTTCATATAAATTATCAAAATTAAAATTAAACTACGCAAGCATACGCGCGCCAATCGATGGAATGATTATTGAGCGTCATGTTAAAGCAGGTAATCTAATCAAAAATAATGATCCATTATTTAAAATCGTAGACCCAACATCGCTTGTAGCAGTGATGTTTTTACCTGAAAAAGAAATGGCTAACATTAAAAAGAACCAGACTATTTTGTTAGCAGTTGATGCTTTAAATGGCGGCATCATAACCGGTAGCGTTGATAGAATTCGACCATCAATTGATATTACAACAGGAACATTCAAAGTCGTTGCTAAATTAAATAATCCTGATCAACTTTTACAGAATGGTATGTTCGGTAAAGTAGAAGTGGTTTTTGATATGCACTTTAATAGCTTATTATTGGAACAGCAGGCAGTAATCACTCAAGATAATCGTTCTCATGTTTTTGTTGTTAGAGATAACAAAGCGATGCAAACACCTGTGAAGATCGGTTTTAAGCACAATAACATTGTCGAAATCACTGAAGGATTGCTAGAGAATGACCAAGTCATTACAACGGGTCAACAAATATTGAAACACGAAACTAAAATAGAAATTATTGGATTAGAAGAGCCACAGCTTGCCGATAAAGAAAAATCTAAAAGCGATAGTGGAAACAGTCCTACGTCTTTAGTTTCAAATCCTTGATTTTTATTAATAGATTTCAAGGCTATTAATGTAAAAACCAGTAGTTAAGAAATCAGTCATTAGAATACTAGACTAGGTGATCATTCTTTCACTTAGTCACTTGAACCATCGAAGAATCAAATAAAGTAATACTCTCTGCTTTGGGCTAATACAATCTGCCCGAACGGCTGAAATATAAAAACAAAGAAGGAATCATTATGAACCTAATCGCCACAGCTATTCGCCGACCGGTGACAGTTTCCATGTTTACAATTGCAGCCTTAGTGTTTGGGTTAGTGCTGGTCGGTAAATTAGGATTTAATCTTTTACCTGAGCTTTCATATCCAACTTTAACCGTTAGAACAGATTTTCCTGGCTCAGCACCTGCCGAAGTTGAAAACTTAATTACCCGTCCTTTGGAAGGTGTATTAGGAACAATTAAAGGCTTAAGACAAGTTCGTAGTGTTTCTAAAGCGGGTCGAAGTGATATTTATTTGGAGTTTTACTGGGGGACTAACGTTGACATCGCTAGTTTAGACGTACGAGAAAAAATGGATCAAGTACCATTGCCATTAGAAGTTAAACCGCCTTCTTTACTACGTTTTAACCCGAATAATGAACCTATTATTCGTATGAGTCTTAGTCAAAAATTAGAAGATGGTACGGATAAAGAATTGGCATTAGCAAAACTACGCCGTTTTGCCGATTTAAAACTAACCAGGCGCTTAGTGACTATTGAAGGTGTAGCAGCAGCAAAAGCATCTGGCGGGTTAGAAGATGAAATACAAATTCAACTGAAACAAGAATATTTATCAAAATTAAAGTTGACCGTTGCTGATATTTCTCAAAAACTGCGAAGCCAAAATATCAATTTAAGTGGCGGACAAATACGCAGTGGTCAAAGACAACTATTAGTTAGAACGTTTAATGAATATCGTACTCTAGAAGATTTCGAAAACACGATTATTTTTAACAAAGATCAAAAACTTATTCGCTTAAAAGATATTGCGAATGTCAAGTTTAGTCATAAAGATCCAACTGCAATTACACGGCATAATGGCGAACAAGCAGTAGAGCTAGCTATCTATAAAGAAGGTGACTCGAACACTGTAAAGGTCGCAGAGGCAGTTAGAGTTCAAATTGAAGCTTTGAAGAAAGATCTGCCTGAAAATATGTCGTTATCCGTTCAAACCGATGCCTCCAAATTTATCAATCAAGCTATATCTGAATTAATCTCATCTGCAATTTTTGGCGGATTATTAGCGATGATCATTATCTATTTATTCCTAGGTAAGTTCCTGCCGACTATAATCATTTCAGCAACGATTCCACTATCAGTAATTATTACATTTAATTTAATGTATTCTGCGGAAGTTGATATGAATATTATGTCACTTGGTGGTCTAGCTTTGGCAGTTGGAATGTTAGTGGACAACGCCATTGTTGTTTTGGAGAATATAGCCAAGAAACAAGAAGAAGGTTTGTCTTCATCAGAAGCAGCTTTAGAGGGCTCTCAAGAAGTTTCCGGAGCAATAACTGCATCTACTTTAACAACAATAGCCGTATTTTTACCGTTAATATTCGTTGAAGGTATCGCTGGACAATTATTTAAAGATCAAGCCCTAACCATAACCTTTTCATTAATTGTTTCTCTAGGAGTCGCGTTAACGTTGATTCCTATGTTGGCGTCTCGTCAAGTAAAGAAAAACCAGACGGATGCGTTAAATAGAAAAACACGCACAAAAGTAGGTCGAGGCTTTTTATTTATACCTGAATTAATCCTAGTCATCATTCCAGCAACAATCATTGGAATCATAAAATTTATTGTTTTTATTATTACAAAAATACTAAGTTTCTTTTTTGTTCCAACCAGAAATGTTTTTGAAAAAGGTTATCAATTGTTGTGTAATGGTTATCATAATTTATTAGCAGCCTCGCTTAATCAACGCGCATTAACAATATTACTTTCAGGTGGTTTGCTGGCAATTAGCTTGTTTGCAGTCAAAGACATTCCTCAAGTTGTTTTACCTGAAATGGCGCAAGGCGTTTTAAAAATTAAAGTAGAATATGCGCCGGGAACCGCCATTCAATTATCTGATTTAAAAGTCATTGCTCTTTCAGAAAAATTACTCGCGGTTGATGGAATTAGCGAAGTCTACTCTACAGCTGGTTCTGGAAATAAACTGACAGCGAACCCAGAACAAGAAGGCGAAAACATGGCCGAATTTACTTTGTTACTGGATAAAGGCATTTCGAGAGACAACGAAGATAAGTTACTAAAACAACTAAGAGTTTTATTAGAAGAAGAAAGCTCAGGCATTGAGTCTGATGTGGAACGTCCACAGCTATTCAGTTTCTCAACACCAATTAGTGTCGAGATTTATGGTTATGATATGGATATTCTAAAACGAGAGTCTAATAAAATTTTAGAAACCTTGGCGAAGTCAAACAACTTTGTTGACTTACATAGCAATATGCAAAAAGGTTACCCCGAAGTCCAAATATCTTTTGACCACGAAAAACTGGCTTATCTGAATATATCTATGCAACAAGCCAATGACAGTATCGTTAATTCTATTCGCGGTAATAAAGCTACTCGCTACCGTTTAAAAGAACAACAAATTGAGGTTTTGGTAAGACTTGAAGAATCATCAAGAGATGAATTAAAAGATATAGGCGATTTAATTATCAATCCAAGCTCCGAACACCCTATTCCACTATCAGCGGTTGCAAAACTTAAACTAACTCAAGGCCCAAGCGAAGTGATGAGAATTGATCAACAACGAGTTGTATTAGTTGAAGGTCAAATAAAAAGTGGTAGTCTTTCAGATGCTATTACTGAAGTTAATTTTTTACTTAAGGATGTCCGTCTACCCTATGGAATTAATATGCAAGTTGGAGGACAAAGTGAGGAAATGGATCGTAGTTTTAATTCATTATTAATGGCTTTAGCTCTTGCCATATTTTTAGTTTACTTAGTTATGGCGTCACAGTTTGAGTCTTTATTGCATCCATTTATTATTCTTTTTAGTATTCCACTTGCAATGGTAGGTGCCGTGTTTGCTCTTATCATTACTAATACAGAACTAAGCGTTGTGGTATTTTTAGGGCTGATTATGTTAGCCGGAATAGTCGTAAATAATGCCATCGTTCTTATTGACCGAATTAACCAACTGCGCGAGGAAGGTCAATCAAAAATTGATGCTATTAAGGCTGCTGCCGAGTCTCGTTTACGCCCAATTATGATGACAACACTAACAACTACGTTAGGTATGTTACCGCTTGCGCTTGGCATAAGTGAAGGTACTGAGATTAGAGCACCAATGGCAATCACTGTTATCGGAGGGCTATTAGCCTCTACCCTACTAACATTAATAGTCATTCCAGTAATGTACTCTTTATTTGATATTAAAGATTTTGAAAAGAACCCTCATTTGAATGTTAAAAACATGAAGACGGAGAGCTAATATGTGGTTTACAAAATTAGCATTAAAACGCCCGGTTACCATATCAATGATTTTTGTTTGTATGGTGTGTTTAGGAATTGCTGCTAGCCGACTTTTACCGTTAGAGTTTTTTCCATCGGTTCAATTTCCTGGAATATTTGTACAAGCAAATTATCCAGGATCATCGCCAGAGGAAATTGAAAAAAATGTCACTCGCCCTCTTGAAGAAGCGCTTGCAACAATGGGTGGGATTGATTTTATGCAATCGACTAGCTCTGAAGATAGCGCACAAATATTTATGTTGTTTGACTGGGGCGCTAATGCAAAACTAAAAGGCGTTCAAGCTAGGGAAAAAGTTGATGCCATTAAAGATCAATTACCAGAAGATTTAAGACGTGTCTTTATATTTACCGGCAGTACTAATGACCAAGCAATCGTCCAAGCACGATTATCATCAAAAACTGATTTATCAGATTCATTTCAGGTATTAAATCGTGTTCTTAAACAAAAATTAGAACGAATTCAAGGTGTCAGTAGCGTCGACATTCAAGGTGTTGCAGCAAAAACTTATCAAATTAATTTAATACCAGAACGTATTGCTGCTTACCATATAGATACCAATCGATTATTTGGAAAACTTCAACAAGCGAATGCACTTATTGCAGCAGGCGAAGTCAAGTCCAAAAATGATAGTTTTAGAGTATCTATTAATGAACAATTTAAGAGCATTGATGACATTGCTAACTTTATTATTAATGAGCGGGGTTTAAGGTTATCGGATATAGCCGAAGTCGTTTTAGCAAAAGATGATATTGCCGTTGGTCGTCATTTAAACAAAGAGTATGCCGTCGCAATAGAAATAAAAAGAGAAGCTGGATCTAATCTCGTTGAAACTGCAGCCAATGTTGTCAAAGCAATGGAAGAAGTCGAAAAATTGCCTGATTTTGAAGGCATCAAATTATTTGTTATGGATAACCAAGGCGACGGTGTCACGCAATCTTTAAGCGATATTGCCTGGTCTGGTTTGATAGGCTTTATCTTATCAACTTTTGTACTTTTCTTCTTTTTAAAAGACGTTAAGCTAACTTTAATTGTTTCAATGGCTGTTCCATTTTCTTTAATGATGACTTTGGCTGCCATGTTTCTTTTAGGGTTAAGTCTAAATATTTTATCTATGATGGGCTTAATGTTGGCTATCGGTATGCTAGTAGATAATGCGGTGGTAGTGAGTGAAAGCATATTTACACAACGTGAGAAAAATCCTGGCAATCCATTAGAAGCTGTGATGTTAGGTGTCAAAAATGTAGGCGTACCGGTTGTAGCTGGCACAATTACCACTGCAATTGTTTTTCTACCGAATATTATTGGGGAAAAAGTTGGCGTAACAATTTTTTTAAGTCATGTTGCAATTACCATCGTTATTTCTTTAGTGGCATCTCTTTTTATTGCGACGACAATTATTCCTTTAATGCTTAGTCGGTTGAAAAACAAAAATGAGAACGTTAATTCTTCTATTATAGAAAAAGAAGAACAAGTAACCCCTATAGAAAAGCATGGTCGATATAGCCGATTTTTAAGTTGGTTAATGGATAGTCCAGTATGGGCGACAGTTATATCTTTAGGTTTAATCGTTTCTATAATGATCCCTATGCAATTTGTAGAAATGGAACAAGGCGGTCAAAATCAAAGTGGTTCAATTTATCTGGATTACAAAATAAATGGTCGCTATGAAATCGAAAGAGTGGAAAAATCTGTCAATCGTTTAGAAGATTTTTTGTATAAACACAAAAATGAACTTGATCTAAAAGATGTTTATTCCTTTTATACCCCTGACCGAGCCGGTTCCACTCTATTACTTAAAGAGGATGAGTTTAGAACACATACAAACGAAGAAATCAGAAAGTTTGTAGAGAAAAACATGCCTAAAATTGCGATTGGTGATCCCGGATTTGATCGTTCTCAAGGGGGACAGAATTCATTTGGTATTACTTTACGAGGCGAAGATACTGGAACATTACTGGTATTATCAGAAAATATCGCTCCTCTTTTAAACAATATAAAAGGAATCACTCGCGTTGTACCCGATGCAAGGCAAGGGCGACAAGAAGTTAAAATCACGCTTAACAACAAAAGGCTAAGTCAACTTGGTTTAACACCTAATGACGTTGGTAGAACGGTTAGTATCGCATTAAGAAAGCAACAATTAAAAACTTTTAGAGGAGACTATGGTGAAACCGATATCACTTTAACCTTTAAGGGACAAAATAAATCCACAATGAGTGATCTAACGTCTATTCCTATAGAGTTACCAAATGGCCAACAAACACGCTTAGACACTTTAGCTAGTTTTGCAGTTGTACACTCTTTACCAAGTATTCAGCGCGTAAATCGTAGAACAAGTATGAATTTGCAAATGGAATATAGTGAAGAAGATACTAGTTCAGAAAAACTAAAAAAAGCGACTCAAGAACTAATGGAACAAGTTGAGTTACCTGAAGGGTACACTTGGCAATTTGGTCGAGGAGTTGATTTTAGTACTAGAGATCAAAATATAATGATTACCAATATGCAATTAGCATTGTTAATGATATTTGTAGTGATGGCAGCATTATTTGAATCACTTCTTTTTCCTTTTGCGGTTATCACATCGGTTGTTTATGCGTTCGCAGGAGTCTACTGGTATTTCTTTTTAACCGGAACTAGTATGTCCGTTATGGCAATGATTGGTATTCTTGTATTGATGGGAGTCGTCGTCAATAATGGCATTGTATTAGTCGATAGGATTAATCACTACCGAGCAGAAGGCTATCACAAACGTGATGCAATACTGCACGCGGCTAATGATAGAATACGCCCTATTTTAATGACAGTATTAACAACAATCTTAGGACTGTTACCACTCAGCATGGGTGATGCTCGATTGGGAGGCGGTGGCCCACCCTACTTTCCAATGGCTCGCGCGGTAATTGGTGGATTAGGTTATTCGACAATTGCGACTTTAATTTGCTTACCTGTTATTTATCTCTTTTTAGATTATGTCAGCGTTTTTTATAAACAACTATGGCATTCAATAGGACAAAGAGGTATGAGTTGGGGGTTTGGAAATGCGAGATTAAATTCTAGCGAAAAATAAATTAGATGTTCAATTTGAAAATGGGAAAAAGATTATTCTTTTTTCCCATTTTTATGTCTATGGATGGACTGTATTCCGCTAGGAGGCATGGAAGCCGTTGCGGTTATGGCTTTTTCAATAGCTCCTAGTGTTTTTTTAGATATATGCTTTTCTTTGTACTCTTTCAGAATAACACTTTCCACTCGATTCAAAACTGTATCAATGGATGCATCTTTATTAAAGGAGGTTTCGATTTGATGTTGTTCAAAGAGATTAATTCGTTTTTCTGTTTGACGCCCAAACACCATTAATTTTTCAAAATAACTATTTTTACCACTATTATTTTGAAAATAATCTAATAATGTACAGATTATAGAAACGGGACTCAAAATAATATCTCTAAGAGCATCAACAGCTAATTTCACCTGGAAAACTAATAAACGTTTAACTGGCTGTTTTGACTTCTTGTTTTTACTGATATCTGAATCATTGTTAAATTTCATTTTATTCCATTGCCCTCAATCTGACGAGTCGAGCTCTTAAATTTTTTGTTCTAGCTAATTATTGCTATTATATCCCTCATCTCATTGCGAAAAAAGACAATAAAAAAGGCTGAACATTGATATGGGCGTTAAATTCAAAAACTTCACGACTAAAGAACTTGATAAATTTAAGCAATTTCAACAGCAGTCCTATCAAACCCTAGAAGATATTAAGTCAAAACTAGAAGTGGGAATGACGGAAACTCAAGTGGCGAGAATGCTCAGAAAATCGTTTCATCAGCAAGGTGTACACAGCTACTTTCATGTTCCAGTCGTTTTATTTGCAGAACGTACTGGATATCCCGGTGATTTTGGTCAATTTGAAGCATTAGCCACTGATAAAAAACTAGAAGACGGAATGGCAATCATATTAGATGCTGCACCGATTTATGAGGGCTATATTGTCGATACCTCGTTAGCGACTCATTTTGGAGAAAATAAAGAACAAGAACAACTACACTCCCATTTAGAAAAATTTAGAACTCGCATTTTAGAGATGGTTAAACAACGAGAAATCTTTTCAGATATTGAAAAAGAAATGGATCAAATGATCACTGATCTTGGCGGAGAAAATTGTCACCGAAAACACATTGGTGAAGTGTTAGGACATCGAATTTTTAGAGAAAAAAATGCGCTCTGGAAACCATTTAAGATCAAACAGCTGAGTTTTAAACATGTATTTTGGTTATTTTGGAAAAGTATCGCCACCAAAAAAAGGGTGGATGAATCAATCACCTAACTGGAATCACAGAAGAACATCAGCTCACAAACCTTTTGAAGGCTTATGGGCAGTTGAACCACATTTTGCTATTAATGGAATTGGCGTGAAGTTCGAGGAAATTATGGTAATTACCGAAGACGATGCTTACTGGTTAGACAATGATTTGCCACATATGAAAATGTGGCAAAGTTAGTTTTCTGGTATTAAACTTAAACTCGCTTAATATCAGCGCCCAAAATATGTAATTTTTCTTCAATACATTCATAACCGCGATCAATATGGTAAATACGATCAACGACTGTAGCACCATCAGCTACCAAGGCCGCAATAACTAAACTTGCAGACGCTCGTAAATCAGTTGCCATCACTTGCGCGCTTTTTAGTTGTTTAACACCTTTACATATCGCATTATTTCCTTCAATTTGAATATCGGCTCCCATTCTATGCATTTCACTGACATGCATAAATCGGTTTTCAAAAATAGTCTCAGTCACAATCCCTGTTCCTTCAGCAACTATATTAAGTGCCGTAAACTGAGCCTGCATATCGGTTGGAAATCCTGGGTAAGGTGCTGTTTTCACATTCACTGCCTTCGGACGTTTACCGTGCATGTCTAGCTCAATCCAATCTTCACCTGTTTTTATTTCAGCCCCCGACTCCTCAAGCTTTAATAAAACAGAGTCTAATAAAGCCGGATCAGTATCTCGTATTCTAATTTTTCCACCGGTAACCGCGGCTGCAATTAAATAAGTGCCTGTTTCAATTCTATCTGGCATCACATCATGGTGAGCGCCTACTAACTTATCAACACCTTCTATCGTAATAATATCAGTGCCCGCTCCAGTGATTTTTGCACCCATTGCGATTAGAAAATTAGCCACATCGACTACTTCGGGTTCTCTCGCTGCATTTTCAATAATCGTTGTGCCTTTCGCTAATGTTGCTGCCATCAAAATATTTTCGGTTGCACCAACGCTGACAATATCCATGCAAATCCGAGCACCTTTTAAACCATTAGGTGCTCTTGCTCTAACATAACCGTCAATCACATCAATTTCTGCTCCCATTGCGGCCATCCCTTTGATATGCAAATCAACAGGTCGAGAGCCAATCGCACAGCCACCAGGAAGAGAAACATCAGCTTCTCCAAACCTGGCCAATAAAGGACCCAGAACTAAAATCGACGCACGCATGGTTTTGACTAAGTCATATGGTGCTTCAAAGGTTTTAATGGTTGCAGTATCAATTTGAACCGACATATTTTCACCTAACATGACCGAAACCCCCATCACTCCAAGAAGTTCGAGCGTGGTAGTCACATCATTTAGGTGAGGTACGTTGCCAATCGTTGTTGGGCCTTCTGCTAACAAAGTTGCCATTAAAATAGGCAAAGCAGCATTTTTTGCTCCGGAGGTTCTAATACAACCATCTAAACGAGCGCCACCGATTATTTGTAATTTATCCATCTCTTTCTCTTTCTTTTCGATATGTTTATATTTGCGGAATTCAGATTCTTTCATTTTATCACTCTCTAGCACTTGTTTACGATTCGACTAGGGTTTAATTCGATTAAGGTTAATTAATGAGTTAATCACCACTTTAATTAACTATAAATCTTAAATCTGTCTAAATAAGGGCTAAAAGTGTGTATTTTAAGGTAATTTCTTTATTAACCTTTGGTTTGAGCGTGTTCAGATGGTGTTTTAGTTTTTATTGATAAAGCATGCAGTTCACCGCTCGCTATTTCCGCTTGAACCGCTGCATAAACCATTTGTTGTCTTGCAACGGCTCTTTTTCCTTCAAAATCATTGGAAATCACATAAGTTTCAAAATGATTGCCATCACCCGCTATTTCTACAGACTCACAGTTAATATGTGCTTCAATTTTGGCTTTTATTTCAGATTCGGTCATTTATATGGCTCAATAGCTTGCTATGTTAACGCAAAAGTTTAAAAGTCCCGTATTGTACCTGAATTAATCACACATGCAATTTTCAAACAATACTGTATAATCGCCTGCTTTTTGGTGATTAAACTATTCCAAAGGTTATGAGAATAATCTGAATCCCTCTCATTTTATTGGGTTTCATACATTCCTTGAAACATTTAGAACCTTGCTTATATGTGATATGACGTCCACTATATTAGTAACTGTTTACATAACAGATGTTAGATTTACACGACAAGAAAATAGAAATGATTTGCATACGCCAATGTCAATCAATGCTTAAAATAATAGGTTGTTAACTCGGAGTTTTTATTTTAGATGCTGCTTTATTTTGCCATGGTTATATGCGGAATCTCGCTACTCGTTTGGAGTGCAGATCGCTTTACTGACGGTGCAGCGGCAATTGCTAGAAACTTCGGTATCTCGCCTTTAGTTGTCGGACTGACTATTGTTGCAATGGGTTCATCTGCACCTGAAGTAGTTGTATCGATTAATGCGGCTTTAAATGATACACCAGGGCTCGCATTAGGAAATGGTATTGGATCTAATATCGCGAACATCGCCATGGTTCTTGGTATTACTGCATTAGTTGTTCCCCTCAAAATACAATCCGCCACTTTAAAAAGAGAGATCCCTATACTCTTTTTCTTTATGTTATTAGTTTTTTATCTGATGTCTGATTTGATTTTGTCTTTTTCAGATGGCGTCATTTTAATCGTTAGCTTAGTTATCTATCTGAGCTGGTTAATTTATATCGCCACAAAATCTCGGACAAAAAGTAATCAGTCAGATGAAGAATGCGATTTAATGTTAAGTGAGATCATTGATGAATTACCTGATGAAATGCCTAATTTTAAAGCCATTATTTGGGTCATTGTTGGGTTAATCCTTTTACAGATAAGCTCAAGAATGCTGGTCTTTGGCGCAACTAATATTGCTTATATGTACCATGTCAGTGATTTCATTATTGGTATCACAATCGTTGCTGTAGGAACCAGTTTACCTGAGCTTGCGGCTTCAGTTTCCGGTGTTTTAAAAGGCGAGCACGAGTTAGCGATCGGTAATGTTATTGGATCTAATATTTTCAACTTATTGATTGTCATTGGTATTCCTGGAATGATTACTTACGTTGAAATTCCCTCAGGCATACTAGAATTTGATTACGCATTAATGTTTGGTTTAACCGTTGCTATGTCAATCATGGCGTGGGGCAGTAAAGGTAAACCCGGAGAAATCACTCGATTAGAAGGCGCTATTTTATTGAGTTGCTTTATTGGATACCAAGCTTATCAATTATTTTTTAATAGTTAATAGTCCTACACTCTAAGAGCAGTTAACTTTTAATCAATTGGCCTCGGTGTTTAATTTATTGAATGATATGGGTTTAAGCTAGGAATAATTCTTTGAGGAGTTCGCAGAATAAAGAGAGGTTACTTAGTTAAAGCAACGACAATCAAGCCGTTGCAGGATGATCATCCGTTTCAATCTTGAGTTTTAAGCCTAGCCCATGAATAAGTTTAGTGAAGCTTGAGAGCTTAGGATTACCTTTCTCTGAGAGCATTTTATACATGCTTTCTCTCCCTAATTTAGAACGCGCAGCTAAGCCCGCAATGCCATCTTCTTGGGCTTCAGCAATGTTACGAAGTGCCATTAATATCACCGCAGCATCGCCATGATTGAAGGCTTCACTTAGATATTCCGCAGCAACTTCTGAATCTCGAAGATGCTTGTTATGAGTCACTCTTACATGTCGTGTCATTTATTTTCTCCGCTTATGTTCTTGCCAATAACTCTTAGCTAACTTGATATCTTTTTTCTGGCTAGATTTATCTCCGGCGCATAAAAGTAAATAAATCTGCTCACCTTCTTTACCGTAATAAACTCGATAACCAGGACCATAGTGTATTCTTAATTCACTCAGACCATCACCAACAGGCTTGAAATCGCCAAACAGTCCTAACTCCATGCGATCAACTTGGATCATAATCTTTGCCTTGGCTCTGGCATCCTTCAGCACATCTAACCAATCAGCATAAGGGCTCTCACCTTTCTCATCCGTGTATTCATTAACTATATTGGTCATATTAACCTTTCTTATTGCTGTATCTTAAAGGATACACCATGTTTGAGGTGCAAGGAATCTTTTTTATGCTCAGTAAAAATCACCTGTTTCTAAATTGGATTCCCTACCCTATCAACATGGGGGCTGCGCAGTTTGTCTTTTCAGTTACAATTTATGGGAGATTCATCATGAATATTAATTTTAATTTTGAAATTGATGCAGCGGTCTTGATCACATTATTCATCTAGCTCTTCAAATTGCTCCATAGGAATACCTAGTACTGCCCAATATGAAATGAGCGTGAAATTATGCTGAATTTTGTTCATGCTCTAATAATGAGAGTGATCATGAATATACATAATCTAGATTCAATCAAATCCCTTAAAAACATCCTCAAGGGCAATCAATCCAGTATCTTTAGCGTTTTAGGTGACAGATACTTTCAATATTAGTTTAGTCGAATCGGTTTTAGGTTGTTTAGTCGCTAACCACTATACAGCCAAGGCTTACTTGATTTAGGTTTTTCTATAATGAGATTAGGGTACCTATAGGCTTCAACCAATAAATCACTTATAATTCACTTATCCTTACTCGTTCAATCATTAGATTATTCAAAATCAAAATCACCTATGAGCAATAATTATATCAAGCTTGGAAAAGCCGTTGTTGAACTTGAAAAACAAGCAATTGAGGCACTATCCTCTAAAATAAACGCTGATTTTGCTAAAGCATGTGAAATACTACTCTCGTGTAAAGGACGAATAGTCGTCATAGGCATGGGTAAGTCAGGCCATATTGGCAAAAAAATCGCCGCTACGTTAGCTAGCACCGGTAGTCCTTCATTTTTTGTCCATCCCGGCGAAGCGAGCCATGGTGATTTGGGTATGATCACCAATAAAGACATAGTAATTGCAATCTCGAACTCCGGTGAAACGAACGAAATTATTAGCCTATTGCCGGTTATTAAACGATTGAATGTTCCGTTAATCAGTATTACCGGTAAAACTGATTCTACTTTAGCTAATTTTGCGGATGTTAATTTAGATGCTAGTGTCGAAAAAGAAGCTTGCCCAATGAATTTAGCGCCGACGGCCTCAACCACGGTTACGTTAGTGATGGGAGATGCACTTGCCGTTTCTCTTCTTGATGCTAGAGGCTTCACAGAAAATGATTTTGCGTTATCGCACCCTGGTGGAAGTTTAGGGCGAAAACTTCTTTTGAAAGTGGAAGATGTCATGCACAAAGGTAATGATATTCCATTGGTCAAAGAATCCACATGCGTTAGTGATGCTTTGTTAGAAATGACTAATAAAAGACTAGGCATGACCTGCGTTACAAGCGAACAAGGAAAACTCATTGGTATATATACGGATGGTGATTTACGCAGAACACTTGCAAATAATTTGAACTTAAACCAAACTACAATTGCCAAAGTAATGACCCAAGGTGGAAAAACTATTAGCGCACACCAGCTAGCTGCAGAAGCACTTCAATTAATGGAAAATAATGCCATCAACGCGCTAGTTGTAGTAGATGAAAATGACTCACCAATTGGCGCGCTTAATATGTATGATTTGTTAAAAGCCGGAGTGGTATAAGTAATAATAATGACTGACTTAATTGAAAATTCTTTGAATAGCCTAGCTCAAAACTATAACTCGGACTTACTCGATAAAGCTAAAGTGATCAAACTTGTTATTTGTGATGTGGATGGCGTACTTAGTAATGGAAAGGTCTACTTTGGCAATGATAATGAAGAACTAAAATCTTTCAATATCAAAGATGGATTAGGCATTAAACAACTATTAAATAATGGTATCCAAGTCGCCATCATTACAGGAAGAGAATCTAATATTGTATCAAGACGATCAAAAGAATTAGGGATATCTCATGTTTACCAAGGCAAGAAAGACAAAATCGCTAGTTATGATAAAATTTTAGTTAATTTAAATTTAACCCCTGAACAAGTGGTTCATGTAGGCGATGATTTACCTGATATTCCGTTAATGAATCGCTCCGGTTTAGGTATTTGTGTATCCGATGCACATTTTTTTGTAAAACAAAATGCTGATTGGTCGACATCATCAATAGGTGGCGACGGAGCCGTTAGGGAAATAAGTGATTTGCTTTTATACTCTCAAGGTAAGCTTCAAAATATTCTCGAGAATTATCTTTGATAGTGGTTAATCTATAATGGATAGAATTAAATTAAATCGTTGGTTAATTGCCTTTGTAGCGGTTGCAATGTTATTTCTAGTCTTTGATCCAGCAGAGAAAAAAGTGCATATTGAAATTGATAGTGAGCATCCCGAAGCAGACTACACAATGGAAGATATTATTATCACTCAATATGCTAGCAAGGGTGCTCAAAATCATAAACTGACCGCAAAAAAGATGATTCACTATAACCAGCAGATCAACGACAAAAAAACTCAAGAAATTTCGTCTGATAACATGTCAGAAAATAATCTACTCGACAGTGAAAAGACTCGATTAGATTCTGAAGTATCTATTTTAATTGAACCAACTATTACTTATAAAAATCAACAAAGTTTTTGGACGTTATCTGCAAAACAAGGACGTATGACTAACCAACAAACAAAATTGTTTTTAGTTGACCAAGTGGAATTAATAGAACAGTTAGAGACTGAACCGTTAACTAAGGTTGAAAATACTATTAATAGCACAAAAGTCATCACAGTTGATTTAGAGATTGACCTAATAACAAAAATCGCACACACCGACCAAAAAGTTATATTGCAAGCACAAAATATAACCGCGTCGAGTCACGGAATGAAAATTGATATGGCAAATTCAAAAATAATCTTGCTTTCTAATGTCCGTACTCAATTAACGCACTTGAAATAGCGAAAAATAAAAAATGAATAGTAATTCAACAAATTTAACCCCTTCCTTATTAAATACACGTGCAATCATCATTCTATTCTGCTCAGTTATTTCAATTAGCATCAGTAAGTTTACAATTAGCGATGAGTCTAATTCAGCTCCGTCAAATCCGGCATCATTAAATCAAAAACCATCAATAGAATCGACTCTAGAAGAAACCCCGTTAGACGTGCAAGCTACGTTCCCAATCAATTTAAACTCAGACACAACCACCATGGATGGTATCACTAGAGAAATTAAGAACTGTGGTGATGCTAGAATCAGCCAAGGCGATATTAATTTGTTAGCTGATTGTATTGTTGCTAAAAAAGGTGCAAAAAATGACTACGAATACTTTGAAGCAAAGGGAACACCAGCCAGCTTAGAAATATTTGATCGTGTAAAAAAAGAATATCTATTTTTAAGTGCAAACAGAATCTTTTATGATGTAAGAAGGCAAATTTTTACCGCTACAGATTCCGCCAACTTAGTTTTATCAAGTGGCAAAAATAGTAAAACTTCGCCTGATAGACTCAACATACAATCGAACGAAATTGTTATTAAAAATGAGTCTGAAAAAAATCGGATGATCGAAGCTAAAGGAGCCCCTGTTAATTTAGCGATCCGCAGTGAGGGAAATATTGAACTCAATGCAAAGTCGCTTTACCTTAGTTATTCCACGGTAACAAATGAATTGAATTTACTAGAGAAGGTTGAAGCTGAACTAGCGCTAGGAAAAATTACTGCTGGCGAGTTTAGATACAACCATAGAACCAAGCAATCTAGCTTCAAAAAAGCAGAAGGTCAACAAATCGAAATCGTTCAAAATCAGAAATTAGATTTGGGTTCTAGTTCAGAATTGAAATCTGAAGAAAAACAATAATTTACTTATAAAAAAGATTCTAATATGCAAGTTTTAAAAGCTGAACATCTCGCTAAAATTTACTCAGGAAAAACCGTTGTTCACGATGTTTCTTTTAGTGTTGGCACTGGAGAAATTGTGGGGTTGTTAGGCCCTAATGGAGCAGGTAAAACCACTTCATTTTACATGCTGGTTGGTCTAGTTAAAGCAAACGGTGGAAGTGTGATGATTGATGATTTAGATATCACCCAATACCCCATGCATGAACGTGCTAAATTAGGTTTAGGTTATCTCCCTCAAGAAGCATCTATATTCAGAAAAATGACAGTTGAAGATAATTTGTTAGCTATTTTAGAGCTCAATAAAACGCTCAATAAACAACAAAGAATAGAAAAAATGCAAAAGCTGCTCGAAGAGTTTCAAATCACGCATATCCAAAATAATATTGGAATGAGTCTAAGTGGTGGAGAAAGAAGGAGAGTTGAAATTGCCAGAGCTTTGGCCAACGAGCCTAAATTTATTCTATTAGACGAACCCTTTGCCGGAGTCGATCCAATATCTGTTGGTGAAATAAAAGAAGTCATACGCCATTTAAAGCAACGTGGTTTAGGTGTCTTAATTACCGATCATAACGTTAGAGAAACCTTGGATGTTTGCGAACGAGCATACATCGTTGAATCAGGTAATATATTAGCCCAGGGTACGCCTGCTGAGATTCTCAATAATGAACAGGTAAAAAAGGTCTATTTAGGCGAAAATTTTAAAATATAGACTAATAAAACATGAGCTAGAAAATATAAAAATTAAAATCTATTCTATCTATATATCACAACATATCTAGTCAATATTGCGCCTCAGCTTGACGCTTGTCAATGCAATATATTTGTAAGTCGAAGTCAAAATTATCAAAAAATAAGAATCGAACTTATCTAACTGATTTTAATATAGAAAGTCTAAATAATTGATACCTATTTTAGCAAAAAAAGCTGATTAAACTTGAATAATCTGCCTTTTGTGACCATACTAATCATTAAGGAAACAACTAATTAATATCATAGGTAGTTAACCCTAGATTGACTGATTAATGGACTTATAAATCACTTGAAACAATCTTTACAAATAAAAATGGGGCAGTCATTAACGATGACACCTCAATTGCAACAGGCGATAAAATTGTTGCAATTATCCTCTTTAGACTTAGAAGCTGAAATTCTTGACGTAATTGAGTCGAACCCCTTATTAGAGATGCTGGAAAATAGTGATTCAACTGACTCAAAAGAAGAAAATAGTTCAAGCTCGGAAAAAGATACAGTTCAAACAGAAATAGTTTCAAACCAAGAAATTACAGAGAAAGACTCAAGTGACGCGATAAAAAGTGAAACGCTTGGTGATGAAATGATTGGTGATACTGAATGGGAAGACTGGGGTTACACTAATCAAACAAGCTCAAGTCAATCTGGCTCAAGCCAGACCAACTCTCAAAGAATGGATGATGGTAATCAAACAGAATACCAAGGAGAGACTTCTGAAAGCTTAAGAGATCAGTTGCTTTGGCAAATCAATATGACCTCGAT
>JQIA01000610.1_pt1 | contig 18555 bp, 20 predicted proteins | sample 811431 | NCBI WGS metagenome assembly JQIA01 (sample SAMN02998118, study PRJNA258478) | marine sediment metagenome | biome: marine; feature: seafloor; material: sediment; isolation source: oil-polluted sediment collected from 3 locations (0.5 km, 0.7 km and 0.9 km)... | place: USA: Gulf of Mexico ...
TTACTTTTATTTGAGTTTGCCCAATAAGAAAATCGCTGCATCCCATCTGGGTTAAGTGTAGGATCTACTAAAATAATTGTGTTTGCTAACAACGATTCTATTTCTTCTCCTTCAGCAGCAGCCAAATAATAAGCCAATATCATACTAGCATTAACACCGCTTGGCTCATTTCCATGGATAGAATAGCCTTGATAGACCACTAAAGGCATTGTATTAACATTTAATTGATCACTTATACTTGCCTCTGTTATTTTTAAATGCTCTTGTCTTATATATTCTATATTCTTATGATTTTCCGGAGAAGTAATTGTTAGTAATAGCAAAGGTCTTCCTTCAAAAGTTTTTCCTCTATCTTCAATAGTGATTCTATCAGAAGCGCTTGCTAAAATTTTTAGATAGTCTACCAATCTGTCATGAGTTACATGCCATTCACCAACTTTATGTCTTATGATACTTTCAGGAGTTGGAATTGAAGATTTATAGGATATATTTTGCGGTAAATGATACGATAAATCAAATTGATTTTGACTTTGCATTAATAAGGTTGCAAAAATAAAAAGTGGAAAAATTATTTTTTTCATTGTCTAGATTAAGTGTTTTAACAAATATATTAAATCTAGTCAAAGTACAACGTAATTTATATAACTCACATTTACTTATCAATGCTAATGTTATAGCCACTCAATAGAATTTCAAATCAAATACTAATCCTAGAAAAAAGAGGTTCCAATTTTACTCAGAACCTCCTTACAAATAAGTACAATTACCAGCCATAGTAATGTACTTACTATATTATAAACTATTTAAACTTGACTTCAAGGTCTCTACTTTAGCCAAAGCATCTGCTTCTTTTTTTCGTTCGTTTTTTATTACCTGCTCAGGTGCATTATTCACAAATCTTTCGTTACTTAATTTCTTTTGTACAGATAGTAAAAACCCTTCCGTGTATTTTAATTCTTCAGCTATCTTAGCTCTTTCTTCCTCTACATTAATATCACTTCCCATTGGAATAAAATATTCGTTAGATTTCACTCTAAAACTTAGAGCTCCATCCACTTTTTCTGTTACATAATTTATTGTAGAAATATTACCTAATTTTTGAATAACAGCATCAAAATCATTTTTAGAATTATCATTATTTAAAATTGAAAATTCTATGGAGTTTTTAAATGCTATGTTTTTATCTTTTCTAATTGTTCTAATTCCTGAAATTACTTCAGATGCTACTTTGAAATTAGTTATAAGAGATTCGTTAATTTCAATAGACTTCGGATATTCAGCAACAATCAAAGCTTCTTTAGGTGTTCTAACAGCAATCTCCTGCCAAATTTCTTCAGAAATAAATGGCATATACGGGTGCAATATTTTCAAATTATCCTCAAAGAAACGTATTGCAGCTTCATATGTTTTTACATCTATTGGCTGTTGGTATGCTGGCTTTATCATTTCTAAAAACCAAGAAGAAAAATCATCCCATATTAATTTGTAAATGCTCATTAAAGCTTCACTTATACGGTATTGTTCAAACGATTTTTCAATTTCATGCAAAGTTTGTTGAAATTTAGCTTGATACCATTCTATTGCTACTTTAGAAGCTTGTGGCTGCTTAATCGTTGTATCTATTTCCCACCCTTTTATCAAGCGAAAGGCATTCCAAATTTTATTAGAAAAATTTCTTCCTTGTGCACATAATTCTTCATCGAATAACAAATCGTTTCCTGCGGCAGAACACAATAACATTCCAACACGAACACCATCAGCTCCATATTTCTCCATGAGTTCAATTGGGTCAGGTGAATTCCCTAACGACTTAGACATTTTCCGACCTTTACCATCACGTACAATTCCTGTGAAATACACATTGGAAAATGGTTTTTCATTTCTAAATTCGTATCCTGCAAAGATCATACGAGCCACCCAAAAGAAAATAATATCTGGGCCTGTTACTAGATCGTTTGTTGGATAATAGTAATTAATCTCTTTATTATCAGGATTCCTAATTCCATCAAAAACTGAAATTGGCCATAACCAAGAAGAGAACCATGTATCAAGAGCGTCAGGATCTTGAGTTAAATCAGCTACTTTTAATTCTTTTCCTAATTTTTCTGAAGCTAGTTTTGCAGCTTCTTCAATTGTTGAAGCAATTACAAAATCGTTTACTCCATCACCATAAAAATAGGCTGGTATTTGATGTCCCCACCAAAGCTGGCGGGATATATTCCAATCTCTGATATTTTCTAACCAATGGCGGTAGGTACTATTATAATGTTTTGGAAAAAAGTGAATTTCTTCATCCTCTAATACAGCTTTTAAAGCAGGTTTTACTATGGTATCCATTTTTAAAAACCACTGTGCTGAAATTTTTGGTTCAATAACTTCTTTGGTTCTTTCGGAAGTTCCAACCTTATGCATATGCTGTTCAATTTTCACTAAACAACCTAAACTTTCCAATTCTTTTGTAATTTCTTTACGAACCACAAATCTATCTTTCCCTTCATAATGCAATCCGTATGAATTCAGCTTAGCATCATCATTAAAAATATCTATTACTTCTAAATTGTGCTTCTCCCCTAGCGTTTTATCATTTTGATCGTGTGCAGGAGTCACTTTTAAACAACCTGTACCAAATTCAATATCAACATATTCATCTTCAATAATTGGAATTACCCTATTGGCAATAGGTACAATGGCTTTTTTACCTTTTAGGTATGCAAACCGTTCATCGTTTGGGTTAATACATATAGCTGAATCTCCTAAAATAGTTTCAGGACGTGTGGTTGCAATTGTTAACACATCACTGCTTCCTTCTATAGCATAATTTACATAATATAAATTTCCTTGTTTCTCCTCAAAAATTACCTCTTCATCAGATAATGTAGTTTTAGCTGCTGGATCCCAATTCACCATTCTATATCCACGGTAAATTAATCCTTTATTATATAAATCGACAAAAACCTTAGAAACTGCCTCACTTAAATCACTATCCATGGTAAACTTTGTACGTTCCCAATCACAAGATGCTCCCAGTTTTTTTAATTGTTCAAGAATTATTCCTCCGTGCTCATCAGTCCATTTCCAAGCATGTTTCAAAAACTCATCACGTGTTAGATCTGATTTATCAATACCTTCTTCTTTTAACTTAGCAACAACTTTTGCTTCAGTGGCTATTGAAGCGTGATCTGTTCCAGGTACCCAACAAGCATTTAATCCTTTTAAACGAGCCCTTCTAATAAGAACATCTTGAATGGTATTATTTAGCATATGCCCCATATGTAACACACCTGTCACATTTGGTGGTGGAATTACAATTGTATATGGCTCTTTTTCATTTGGAGTTGAATGAAAATAATTATTTTCCATCCAGTAATCATACCATTTTTTCTCAATTTCTTGAGGGTTGTATTTTGTTGCTAAACTCATTGCGGTCTAATATTTGTAATATAATTTGCAAATGTACAATTATAAGAGATAACTTAAAATATTTTGAAAGCTTAAAAAAATAACTAACTTTACACTATTAAATTGAAAATTATGAGAAAAATTATAACATTTTTATTTATTGGATTTATTACATTTTCAATAAATGCACAAGAGAAAAAGGTAGTTGAAAAAGTTCAAGATCCTAATGCTCCGGCATTTGAGTTTGAAACTGAAATTATTGACTATGGTAAAATTGATTTAAATGCAGATGGAGTTCGAGTTTTTAAATTTAAAAACATTGGAAAATCTCCTTTAGTAATTACCAATATAAAATCAAGTTGTGGATGTACAGTTCCTAAAAAACCAACTAAACCAATTATGCCAGGAGAAACTGGAGAAATTGAAGTGAAATATGCTACGAATAGACCTGGAGGATTTTCTAAAATGATTACGGTATCATCAAACGCTTCTGAACCTATCAAAAGGCTCAGAATTAAAGGTATTGTTATCAAGCCAGAATCGGCAGTTGTAAAAAAGAAACCTACAATTTCTTCTTAAAAAAATAATTTATTATAATATAAAAAACGCTTTCAATTTTGAAAGCGTTTTTATTTTAGCATATTCTTTAGTTGAAACTGATAATGATAATTCTGACCATATCTTTCGATTACTAAACTAATTTTTTTATTTTCTTTTTGATAGAACTTCGCTACAATTTCATCTAGTTTCATTTCATGAGTGTACTGACCATTAATTTTAATAACAATATCGTTTGGTTCTAAACCTGCTAACTGAGCTGGTGACCCCTCTCTCAACTTAAAAATTCTATAGGACGGCTTAAACGCATACTTATAGCTATAATCTAACGTAATTCTATTTTGTTTTGTAGCTCCAATATTACTCACTAATGCAAAATTCGTATTGTCTTGCTCTTTAACAAGTAACTTTCCGTTGTACACTAGTTCAATACCACTCATATTGTATCTAAATGGCTCTTTAAAAGAACTTCCTTTTTTCAACATAATTTTTTGATGCCTATAATCAAATGTTACGGTAAAACGCTTTAGTATATTTGCACCAATACTCCCATTACGTTCTCTAAATTTACGAGCATATGCTATTGATAACGAATCAGGGAAAGAAACTGTAGGATACTTCAATTCAAACTTACCCAAAACTAACCCTTTAATAATAGTTCTCTTTCCATGAATAGATCCACTTAACCCTTCACCCAAAAAATCAATAAAATACTTGTCTGGTGTTTTTATATCTGGATGACTATTCTCAAAGAGCCACATAGCATCACTTCCGCCAGAATCAATTAATAATTTAACAGGTGTTATTTTATTTGATATAGCATCTAATTTTACACCTACATTTATATATGGTTTTAATTTATGAAATTCTATATAAAAAATTTCACATTTTTTACAATTTTTATATTGAAAATTGTTTGAATCATAAAAAGTAATCTTTTTTGCACCATAATGTATTTTAACAATAAAATCTTTTAAAATTTCATATCCAATAATACCATGAACTGTAATTCCTAGTTTAGAAGATAAATCAAAACTATCATCAAATATCACATATAAATTCTGATTGGAACTTATAATATTATTTAGTCTAAATGTATTTCCTTTTGATAAAATGGCATCAATTGGTTCTTCAGATCCTAATCCACGTAGTTTTATTTTTTTTACATTTTTTAACTGTAAAGAATCATTACTGTGAATATTAAATAAAATTGTGGTTCCTACTCCTGAATCTAATATAAAATTTAATTTTTTACCATTTACCTCGATTGGTATTACTACCAAATTATTTATCAATTTAAAAGAAATTGCTTGCTTTTTAGCTTCATTAATAAATCTGAAATTACTTTGAGCAACACTTACTTTAAAGCAACATAGAATGAAACTAACAACAATTATATGCTTATATTTTATATTCAATATATGTCCAATTAATATTTTGTATTAAGCTACGAAAAACCACTTTAATAGGCACAACTTTTGTGATAATTTTAACCTTTAATAAATTCCACCAAAAGCTCCTTATTGTAAAATTATTTTTGCAATTTTGCTATATAATTTTAAACAGATCAACAATGCCAACAATATCAACTAAAGGTAAAAATATGCCTGAATCACCTATTCGAAAGTTGGTTCCTTATGCTGAGAATGCTAAAAAAAATGGAATTGAAGTATTTCACTTAAATATTGGGCAACCAGATATAAAAACTCCTGATGTTGCTTTAGAAGCAATTAAAAATAATACTGTTGAAGTATTAGCTTACAGCCGCTCAGAAGGATCAGAAGAATATCGTAAAAAAATTGCAAATTATTATATAAAAAATAATATTCATGTTACCGCTGATGAAATTATAGTAACCACTGGAGGCTCTGAAGCACTATTATTTGCAATGGGTAGTATTACAGATCCAGGTGATGAAATTATTATTCCTGAACCTTTTTACGCTAATTACAACGGTTTTTCAACTGCTTCAGGGGTAACTATTGTTCCTGTTGTTTCTAAAATTGAAGATAATTTTGCCTTGCCTCCTATTTCAGAATTTGAAAAATTAATTACCCCAAAAACAAAAGCAATACTTATTTGCAATCCTGGAAATCCAACTGGTTATTTATATTCAAAAGAAGAAATTCAAAAACTTGCAACTATTGTAAAAAAACATGATTTATTTTTAATTGCTGATGAAGTGTATCGGGAATTTGTTTATGATAATATTCCTCACCAATCTGTATTACATAACTTTGGTCTAGAAAATCATGCAATTATAATTGATTCTGTTTCTAAACGTTATAGCATGTGCGGAGCTCGTATTGGCTGTTTAGTTACTAAAAATAAGGAAGTATTAAATACAGCTTTAAAATTTGCTCAGGCACGCTTAAGCCCACCTACTTTTGCACAAATTGCAAGTGAAGCCGCTTTAGAAACGCCTCAATCCTATTTTGATGAAGTAACCGTTGAATACAAATCAAGAAGAGATACACTAATAGCAGAATTAAGTAAAATTGAAGGAGTTAAAGTAGCAACTCCCAAAGGTGCTTTTTACTGTGTTGTAGAACTTCCTGTTGATAATGCTGATAATTTTGCACAATGGATTTTAGAAGATTTTAATCTCAATAATCAAACCGTAATGGTCGCTCCAGCAGCAGGCTTTTACTCAACTGAAGGTTTTGGAACAAAACAAATACGAATTGCCTACGTTTTAAAAAAAGAAGATCTGATAGCTTCAGTTTCTATTTTAAAAGCTGCAATTACAGCATACAATAATAAATAATTGAATATACAAGAAAACATATCTTTAAAAAATTATAATACGTTTGGCATTCAATCAAATGCCAAACGCTTTGTTTCTGTTAATTCTGTTAAAGAGTTAATCACAATCATTAAAAAAGAAAAAGATATATTTTTATTAGGTGGTGGTAGCAACATGTTACTTACTTCTGATATTCATAAATTGGTAGTTCACTTAAATTTAAAAGGTGTCATTGTAAATGATGTTGCTAATGAAACTGTTCTTGTTACAGCGGAAGCGGGTGAAAATTGGCATGAATTTGTTCTTTGGTGTATTTCTCAAAATTATGGAGGTTTAGAAAATTTATCACTAATCCCTGGAAATGTTGGAACATCCCCTATCCAAAATATTGGCGCATATGGTGTTGAAATTAAAGATGTCTTTCAACAATTAGAAGCGCTGGAAATAGAAACAGGAAAATCTAGAATATTCACCAAGAAAGAGTGTGATTTTGGCTATAGAAATTCAATTTTTAAAGATGAATTAAAAGGAAAATATATTATAACAAATGTGACCTTTAAACTCACCAAAAAAAACCATAACACAACTACTTCCTACGGCGCAATTAAAGAATATTTAAACAATAAAAATTCTCCAACAATTAAGGATATTTCAGATGCTGTAGTTGCAATTCGGCAAAGTAAACTTCCTGATCCTAAAGAAATTGGCAATAGTGGTAGCTTTTTTAAAAATCCTGTTGTAACATTCGATTCTTTTGAAAAAATCAAAGATAAATACCCTGAAGTACCGCATTACATCGTATCCGAAAATACAGTAAAAATACCTGCTGGATGGTTAATTGAACAATGCGGATTTAAAGGAAAACGCTTTGGAGATGCTGGTGTACATAACAAACAGGCTCTTGTCTTGGTAAATTACAACAATGCTACGGGTAAAGAAATTTATAATTTGGCTAAAAAAATAAAAGAAAAAGTTTTTGAAATTTTTTCAATTGACCTTGATATTGAAGTAAATGTAATTTAAATAGTTATTTCGAGTAGTTTACAATTTTTTGAAATAATTTTTACTTTTTCTGCTAAAGCCGGAATTAATACAGTCTCTCCCATTTTTAAAGATTCACGATTCCCGAAAATAGAAATTTTAGCATTTCCTTCAACACACATAAAAATTACAAATGAATCTAATTGAGAATAATCTAATTCAATCTCACCAATTACAGGTATAATATTTGTTTTAAAATAGCTGCAATTTACAACTTCACTTAAGGTATTCAATTCTTTTGAATAGGCTCGTTCTGTACCTATATTAGTATTGAAGTTAAGAGCATCCTTGGCAAATTCTGTATGTAATTCTCTTTTATTACCATCACCATCAATCCTATCAAAATCATAAATTCTATACGTAATATCTGATGTTTGCTGAATTTCTGCCAAAACTACACTAGCTCCAATAGCATGAACAGTTCCCGGTTCAATAAAAAAAGCATCTCCGCTTTTAACATTGACTTCTTTTAAAACAGACATTATATTGTCCTCTTCTAACAGTTTCACATATTGACCTGAAGATAAATGCTCTTTAAACCCTAAAATTAGTCTAGCATCAGTATCAGCCTGCATAATATACCACATCTCTGTTTTCCCAAATGAGTTATGTCTCTTTTTTGATAATTCATCATTGGGGTGAACCTGGATAGATAAATCTTGCTTTGCATCAATAAACTTTATTAATAAAGGAAACTTCGCTCCATAAATTGAATAGTTATTCTTACCTATTAATTCTGAAGTATATGTTTTTAATAATTCGCTTAAATTTTTCCCTTTTAAATTTCCATTTTCAACTACAGAAATGTTGTTATCAACAGCAGATATTTCCCAACTTTCACCAAGTGTGTTTGAAGTTGAATCTTTATGTAGCATCGCTACTAATTTATTTCCCCCCCAAATTTTTTCTTTTAATATTGGTGAAAATTTCACTGGATAATTCAACATTAGTTTAACAAATTTTTTAATTCAGTTATTAAATAATCAATTTCTTCCATCGTATTTAATTTACTAAATGAAAAACGGACAGATGTTTTAAGTGCTTCTTTTTCCGAAAGAATTTCATTCAATACATGAGATCCTTTGTTACTACCACTTTGACAAGCACTTCCGCCAGAAACTGCAATACCTTTTAAGTCAAGGTTAAACAACAACATTTTATAATCCTTTGGAAATCGAACATTTAAAATTATATAGCTACTCTCTGTTTCACTTTTAGACAATCCATTGAACTCAATTCCTTCAAAATTAGTTTGTAATTCTTGTATCAAATAACTTTTCAGCTGCTGTATATAAGTTGACTCTTCTTTTAAATTCGCACATGAAATTGCTAGTGCTTGTTCCATTCCCAAAATACTATGTAGATTTTCCGTTCCAGCTCTAGCTCCTCGCTCCTGTTCGCCTCCATGCAGTATTGGATATATTCCAAATCCTCTTTTAACATAAGCAAATCCAACTCCCTTAGGGCCATGAAATTTATGTGCACTTGCAACAAAAAAATCTATAGGCGTTTCTTGAATATCCATCTCAAAATGCCCTATTCCCTGAACAGAATCTGAATGAAATAATGCATTATTTACTACACATAAATCCGAAACTCTTTTTAAATCCAGCAAGTTTCCAAGTTCATTATTCACATACATTAAACTCACTAATTTCTTTTCATCTGATAATTGTAATAACTCTTCTAAATGTAAATAACTCACACATCCGTTTTGATCCACATCAACCCAATGCACCAATATTTTAAACTCTTTTTGAAGATTTTCAATGGTATGAAGTACAGCATGATGTTCAATTTTTGATGAAATAATTGTTGCAACACCTAAATTTATAACAGCATTTCTTAAAATTAAATTATCGGCTTCACTACCACCAGCGGTAAAAATAATTTCATTTGAAGCTGCATTAAATTGTTTCGCAATATTTTTTCGAGCTGACTCTACTAAAGATTTTGCCTTCCTTCCTATTTGATGCGTAGAAGATGGATTCCCATAAAAATTAGCCATAGTGGTACTAATTACCTCAATTACTTCGGGAATAATTGGGGTTGTTGCTGCATTATCTAAATATATATTTTTCATCAAAAACAAAAGTAATTAAAATAGTTGGTATCATTTAGCGTTGAATTACATAAAACACTTATTTTTGTCTTGAAAATTTTACCTAAATGAAGAAATTAATTACACTTTTTATAGCATTATCGCTTTTTTCATGTGACGATGGTGACTTCGATGTTCCTGCATTTGAATTTACTAGTACAATAAAAGATTGTGGAGAATATATTTTATACATCACCAATAGTAACAGTACTGAAGTGCTTGCGTTAACTTTAAATACTACTCAAATAAATACTGAAATAGGTGAAGTATCCTACGCTATTTCATCAACTCTAGAAGCTAATTATCGTATTTTCGAAGATGGTATTGGGAGTGATTATTTTTGTCAAGACATACCTCCTTCAACGCCTAAAGTACTGAAAGAATTAAATGCAGAAAGTGGATTTATAAATATTATTACTGAAGAAGTTTTAACCGATGGAGTTATTACTGGTTACAATTATACTATTACACTTTCAGAATTATTATTTAATGATAATGATGAGCGGATCTATTTTGAGAGTTTAGATTTTGGTGTTTTTGACATTATCCTTTAGTATTCTGATAAATATAAACTTCTGTTGCTCCTAAACCATATTTTTGAAAAGAAGCCTCATACCATCTAACATTATAGTTTTTAAATAAAAATTCCAACTCGGTTTTAAGAACACCTTCTCCTACACCATGAATAAATACAATTTTTGGAATTCTATTCTTAATTGCAAATTCTAATTTATGCTTTGCTTGATTTACTTGTAAATTCAACATATCATAATTATCCAATCCCTTTGTAGAAGATACAAGATGATTGATATGTAAATCTACTTCCATAGGAGGTAATTTATCAGGCTTACTATCCGTTTTAAATTTTGGGGTGTTTCTTTTTTTTGATGTATGATTTATTTTTTCTAATAAATTCTCATTAGAAATATCACTAAACTTTGAAAGTTCTTTTTGATCTTCTTTTATTACAACAAGCTCCTTAGGCGAAAAATCAAATGGAAAACCATCTGAAGTTTCAATTACAATTTTATGTGAATGCACCTCTATTACCACACCTTTTATTATATCATCTAAAACAGCTACATTATCGCCAACTTTAAATCCCATATCGTTTCATTTTGAAATTTATCATTCTTAAATTAGATTGCTAATTTCTTAACTTTTAATTAATTTTATAGCAATAATAAAACAAATTTAAAACAATATTTTTGTAGAAAATGAATAATATGATGCAAAGTGTTTCAATTAATACTGAACAATTTTTTAAAGAGGCTCTTTTAGATTTAAAAATCGATAAAGAAAGGACTCAATTACTTCAATCTATAGCATTATTTATTACAAATGAATTAAAGCAACATAAACAGGTTAACCTAAATTATATTTGTACACATAACAGTAGAAGAAGTCAATTAGCTCAAGTATGGAGTAGTTATGCTTCTCATTTCTTTAAATTAAAGAACATCAATAGTTTTTCTGGAGGAACAACCAGTACTTCTTTTTTTAGAAATACTGTGAAAACAATGCAAGAAGTTGGATTTAAATTTCAACTTTTAGAATTCTCGCATCAAAATCCTGAATATTTAATTCAATACATAAATTGCACAAATCCAATCATTGGTTTTTCTAAATTATATGACGATGAATCTAACAGAAAACCATTTATAGCAATAACTACTTGCAGTAATGCAGATGAGAATTGTCCTTTTATCCCTGATGCGATAGCGCGTTTTCACTTACCTTTTACAGATCCAAAGGCCTTTGATAGTACTTTATATCAGTCAGAAAAATACTTAGAAACCAATAAACAAATTGCTGGTGAAATTCATTTTCTTTTTAAGCTTATTAAAAAATCAATTTAAAATTTTTGTACATTCGCTTTTATCAATTTAACTTAAACCTTAAAACTAGAAAAAGATGGATCAAAATCAACCAAAAAATTATCTTGTTGAATCAATTTTAGTAACTATATTTTGCTGTCAACCATTTGGAATTGTAGGGATTGTATACGCGAGCCAAGTAAATTCTAAATTTTCTGCTGGTAATTACGAAGGAGCTGTCAAAGCCTCAAAAAGTGCTAAAAAATGGATGACCTGGGGAATTGTTATTGGTGCTATTACAGTTGTTGGTTTTTTATTGATCTACGGTTCAATATTTGCAGCATTAATATCTGAAGGAGCTTTTTAATGAAATTAAAACACCTTGGAATGTTAGTTCTTGGTATAGGAGTGGCATTCCTTTATTTTTTTATAAACCCTAGTGAAGTAGATTTCTTACCTAAATGTCCATTGTATGTAACTACAGGTGTTTATTGCCCTGGTTGCGGCAGTCAGCGAGCTACACACCAACTACTACAGCTTAATATTTTAGGAGTATTGCAACAAAACGTTTTGTACTTTCTAGGTATTCTAATTTTGGGATATCACTTCATAGTTACTAGTTTAAATTCGATACTCAAAAAGAATTTTTACAATTATATTTACCATCCAAAAACGCCTTTAATACTTTTAGTTCTTATTATTTTTTATTGGATACTTCGGAATATTCCTTATTATCCTTTTAATATTTTGGCTCCAAATTAAATATCAAATGGGTTTAATAATTTCTGCTATAGCGCCGGTATTTTTAGTGATAATTTATATTTATATAAAAGATAAATTTGAAAAAGAGTCTAAAAAACTATTATTCATTAACTTTTTATTGGGAGCCATCGTAAGTATACTTATAAGCACATTGTTATATTTAATTTACGAATTACTTTTACCGAAAGCGGCTGAATTTAGAATTTTCGACCAATTTATAAAGGCATTTTTTGTAGTAGCTCTAATTGAAGAATTTAGCAAATATGTAATAGTACGATACTACGCACAGCCAAAAAAAGATTTTAATGAGCCTTTTGATGGAATTATATATGCAGTCATGGTTTCCATGGGTTTTGCTGCAGTTGAAAATATTTTATATGTATTTAGAGGGGGCTATGAAGTTGCCTTGTTACGTGCCATTACCGCTATTCCAGCACACGCAACCTTTGCCATACTAATGGGGTATTTTATGGGAATAGCAAAGTTTTCAAAGCATCGAAGAAAATGGAATTTAATAGGATTATCCCTAGCCATCCTATTTCATGGAACATATGATTTTTTCTTATTTATTAATTTTATTCCTGGAGTATCAATAGGTGCATTTATATCTTTAATACTTGGGATTATTCTATCAAAAAAAGCAATTAAAATTCATCAGGAAAATTCTAATTTTAAATAAAATTTACCGCTAGACGATTCAAATTGTCTAAAAAGTTCCAACCAATCCAATACTACGCGTATTGGCCTTAAATTTCCAAGAAATTTTTGGCTCTTTCTTTCGTATTTTCTTTCCTTGTAAAAAATTATCAATACTATCTACAACTACAATACTAATTACCATTCCTGCAACCACATCTGTCAACCAATGCGCATCAATCCATAACCTTGAAATAGGAGCGATTAAGCCAACCCCATAAATACCTCCTTTAATCCATAAATTATCAAATTGCTTTGCAATTGCATGAGATGCTGTAAATGATAGAATTGCATGACCAGAAGGAAATGAATGATAAAATGATTCTTTACTAAATGGGTCAAATGCATTTTTACCAAATCCAGTAGAAGGTCTGGCTCTACCAACTCCATTTTTTAGTATTGTTTGTAAAAAACCTGTTGCTACTGCCGATGATAGTATTAAAACACCTGTATGTCTAAATTTTTCATTCTTTGCAAAAAGTCCATAGCCATAAATCCCCGTTGAAAGCATAAAAAAGTTTTGCGGACTTCCATAATACCAGCCTATTTCTTTTAACATTTGTGGAGCACCTTCACTCTGATTTACAAAGTAACGATTTGTTTCTTCATCGTAAATATAAAGTAATGTGGTACCTAATGCAATACCTCCAAATGTAAGCCAATCGTCTTTTTTCCAGTGAAATGGTCTTGAATAAGCATGTTTAACACCTCCAAATATTAAAGACCCATCTTTTTTTACCGCTTCCCAAATGGTTTCCTTTTGTGGTTCAACTTCTTGTGCTGATAAAGAATTTAATGAAAAAATAATAACTAAAACACCTATTAAATAAGCAACTCTATTCATAGCTTCAAAAATAGCTATTTTTATGAAACTATCTAAAAGAAATTTTATAGTGAATTGGTTTCCCTATTCACATAATTTTTAATTACCACCAATTGCACAATTACTAACATTGAAAAGAATACAAAACTAAATGCAAACGTGCTTGAAAAGTGAATTTTATCAACTATATTAAAGGAAGGTATTTTATCCATGAATGACCAGTTTATCCGAGACAATAACGATGGTGATTCGTTAGTTCCATAGAATACCATAGCACAAATTCCAATAATAAATAACGAAATGAACACCCAACCTACTATCGAAATTAGTGGTTTAACTTCTTTTAAAACTGGCATACTTTCAATATGAATTGTGTCCATTACCTTATCTACAAAATTATTAGAAGGCTCTTCATTAGTGGCTTCTTTTAAAATATATTTTGTAAAATTCTCTATGTTTTTAGTTGTTTTCATATTAAATCTACAGTTCTTGGTTCAATTACGTTTTTTAATATTGTAGCTAACTTTTTTCTAGATCTAAATAATTTCGTTTTAATGTTATCTACTGACAAACCTACAATTTTTGAAATCTCTTTTACTGGTGTTTCCTCAAAATAATACAATGTCAAAATAGTTCGTTCATCTTCATTTAATCTCAAAAGCGCTTCATCTATTACTTTTTTTCGTTCTTTTTCATGTAAATATTCTAAAGCATCTTGTACATTACTTAATTCACCATCTTTAAAATCATCAATATTTTCAGAATGTATAAAACGTTTATTTCGTTTAACAACATCTAAACTTGCGTAATAAGCTATTTTATAAATCCAAGTTGAAAATTTAGAATCACCTTTAAAACTATCTAATTTTTTAAAAGCCTTGACAAATACATCTTGTGAAATCTCTTCGGCTTCCTCCCTATTTTTAACAATTCTAATAGAAAGTGTGTACACCATATGCTTATACTTTTCAACTAAAAAAGCATATGCATTTACGTTTCCTTCTAACGTTTGATTTATATAGTACTCGTCTGGCTTGATGTTCATTTTGATATATGACGATTTTATAGGTACAGTGGTTACAAGTTATCGTAAAAAAAATAATTAAACTACAAATGGAGTTCTAAATTGAATAATTCCATAAATTTTATTTTTTTTGTAACCAAACCATTTAAAGCATCGTCATACCCTATGAAACACATTAAAAATTAAACTATATATTATGGAAGACTTCTTAACATTTATCGCATTTTGCGCAGTCGTATTTGGAATTTTTTACTTACACTATTCAACTAGAAATAAAGAGCGTATGGCTTTAATAGAAAAGGGAGCTGATGCCAGCATTTTTTTTAGCAAAAAACCTGAAAGAAAAGCAGCACCAATTTGGAAAATTTTAATTTTAAACATTGCTGTATTAATGATGGGTATTGGAACGGGTGTATTTTTGGCCTCATTTTTACACGTTTATTTAGGGTTAGACGAAGAAGTTGCCTACCCAGGTTCTATCTTTTTAATTGCAGGTATTGCGCTATTTATTGGCTTTACTTTAACCAAAAAATTAATTGACAAAGATTAATACGTTACTATAAAACAAAAAAAAAGCACCCAATTGGGTGCTTTTTTTATATAAATATTTAATTCTATTCGAAGTCTGTATCTAATTTGATGTAATCTAAAAATTCCTGTTTTGTAGTACTATTTTTAAATTTACCTCCAAATTCTGAAGTAACAGTGCTACTTACTATATCACGTACACCACGAGAATTTACACATAAATGTTTTGCATCTATTACACAAGCAACATCTTCTGTTCCTAACGCTTCTTGTAGTGCTTGAACAACCTGCATAGTTAAACGCTCCTGTACCTGTGGACGCTTGGCATAATAATCAACAATTCGATTCATCTTTGATAAACCAATAACATTACCATTTGAAATGTAAGCTACGTGAGCTCTACCTACAATTGGTAATAAATGATGCTCACAAGTTGAATACACCGTAATGTTCTTTTCAACAAGCATTTCGCCATATTTATAGTTGTTATCAAATGTTGATAATTTTGGTCTGTTTTTTGGATTTAAACCACTAAATATTTCATTGACATACGCTTTAGCCACCCTTCTTGGAGTACCTTTTAAGCTGTCATCTTCTAAATCCATACCTAAGGTATTCAAAATATCTTTTACACTTTCTTCAATCCTATCCAATTTTTCCTGATCAGAAATATCAAAAGCATCCGCTCTTAATGGCGTTTTAGCAGAAGAACTTGCATGGTCATCTCCTATTTCGTCTATTCTATTTACCATTCCTTTTTTACCTTCAAACATTTTTTATTGTTTAGTCTGCAAATTTACGACTTCCTTTTTAATATAAAGTGGTGATTTCAAGTAATTCTTCCAAATTACATAGTTGCTGTTCACCTGTTTTCATATTTTTTAATGTATACTTATTACTCTTAATTTCTGTTGAACCAACCATTATAACAAACGGAATTTTTCTTCTATTCGCATAATTAAGTTGCTTTTTCATTTTAGCACTATCTGGATATAATTCAGATTTTATGCCTTTATTTCTAAGGGCAACTAATGCTTTCATACAATACGTTGATTCGTCTTTTCCAAAATTAACAAATAATACTTTTGGTGTTGGTAATTCAACCTCATCAAATAAATTCAACTCTTCCAAGACCAAATAAATACGGTCTAACCCAAATGAAATTCCTACTCCACTTACATCTTTCAATCCAAATATTCCTGTCAAGTCATCATATCTTCCTCCTCCTCCAATAGAGCCCATTTGAACACCATCTGGTGCAGAAACTTCATATATAGCACCCGTATAATAATTTAATCCACGCGCTAAAGTAACATCCAACTCTAATGTAGCGGACTGTAATCCTAAGGCTTCGATAGTATCTACTACAAATCTTAAATCTTCAACACCTTGAGTTCCTTCTTCTGATGTTACTAACAATTCTTGTAATTGATCTAACTTCTCTTGATTGCTTCCATTAAAACGAAACAATGGTTGTACTTTTTTAATGGCTTCTGCTGAGATTCCTTTAGCTAACATTTCATTAGTAACTCCCTGTTCTCCTATTTTATCTAACTTATCTAAAGCAACAGTAAAATCTATTAATTTATCCTTTGCTCCAATAATTTCAGCAATACCAGCTAATATTTTACGATTATTGAGTTTTATAGTCGTACCTGTTAATTTTAACTTACTAAATACGGCATCGTATAATTGTACAAATTCTACTTCTTGTAAAAGACCTTTACTTCCAACAACATCTGCATCACACTGATAAAACTCTCTAAAACGTCCTTTTTGTGGTCTATCTGCACGCCATACAGGTTGCATTTGATATCGTTTAAATGGAAAAACAATGTCGTTTTGGTGTTGTACCACGTACCTAGCAAAGGGTACTGTTAAATCGTAACGTAATGCTTTTTCTGAGATTTTTGAGGTTAATTTAGAACTATCTTTCGTTGCTAATAAACTAGCATCCACTTTTCTTAAATAATCTCCAGAATTTAATATTTTAAAAATCAAGCGGTCACCTTCATCTCCATATTTCCCCATTAGTGTTGCTGAGTTTTCAAATGAAGGTGTTTCAATAGGCTGAAAACCATAAATTTCGAACACTTGTTTAATTGTTGAAAAAATATAGTTTCGCTTTGTCACTTCAATAGGTGAAAAATCACGAGTTCCTTTTGGTATGCCTGGTTTTTGTGCCATTTCTAAAAATTAGTTTGCAAATATCCGAAATTAAAAAAACTATTTAAAGTTTTTCTGTTATTGATTGTACTTTAAGTTCTTAAAGTTACTTTACGCACTACAAAATTATTTTGAATCTCTAAATATTGTATTCGCCTTTTCCAAATCTTCTGGAGTATCTATTCCAATCGCAATTTGGGTTGTTTCTACCATTTTAACTTTTAATCCATTTGCTAAAAATCGCAAATTTTCTAATTTCTCTGTAGCCTCCAAGTTATTCACAGGCAACTTGGTAAATTTCAGCAATGCTTCCTTCCTAAACGCATAAATTCCAATATGTTTATAATAGATTGCTGTAGTTTTTTCTCTAGGATATGGAATTGGTGCACGAGAAAAATACATTGCAAAATTATGTTCATCAGTCACTACTTTTACATTGTTTGGATTCATAATTTCAACTTCCTCGTTCATCTCAAGCATTAAAGAAGCTATTGCAATTTCATTATTATGATCTGTTTTAAAAACTTCTAACAAATTAAACAATGGCTCTTTTTGAGTAAAAGGTTCGTCTCCCTGAACATTTACCACAATATCCACCTCCATATTTTCAACAGCCTCCGCTATTCTGTCACTTCCTGATTCATGTGCTGTTATACTTTTAATGGCTTTACCTCCATTAGAGACAATTTCATCAAAAATTAAGTCACTATCTGTTACCACATACACTTCATCAAATAAATTTGTTTTTACAGTAGCTTCATAGGTTCTTAAAATCACTGATTTTCCAGCCAGATCTTTCATCAATTTTCCAGGAAATCTGCTTGCTTCAAAACGTGCAGGTATCATTGCAATTACTTTCATATTCACAAATTATTTTTTTAAATGTAATTTTTT
>JQIA01000611.1_pt1 | contig 18553 bp, 19 predicted proteins | sample 811431 | NCBI WGS metagenome assembly JQIA01 (sample SAMN02998118, study PRJNA258478) | marine sediment metagenome | biome: marine; feature: seafloor; material: sediment; isolation source: oil-polluted sediment collected from 3 locations (0.5 km, 0.7 km and 0.9 km)... | place: USA: Gulf of Mexico ...
TCTTGAGTAATATTAATCTATACGTTAAAAAGATAAAAAAGTTGCAATAAAATCACTTTTAAATAAAACAGAGTTACAAATCAGACCTTTTAACCATGAGGATGCTTTCAAAATTATATTTTATATTAGTTAACAATCACGTATGCTTAATCTATTCAATTAATTTAAGCTACTATTTAGTAAGTTATTGATTTCTAATATTTCATGACACAGTCATCTCTTTGGCAAGACAATAAGCAAAATAATGATTTTGCAGAGCTATGTAATGCGCTTTATGAGCGAGAAATAACGACGCTTGCAAATACAAAGCTTTCTAACGTACAAGGTCGGTTGAAGAGTTTAGTGCACTACGTTAATCGCACCGCACATGTCATGATGCAAATGAATGAGCAAAGTAACTCACCACTGAATTTAGATATTCAAAATGCTACTTGGTTAGCTAAACAAGCCAGTAAATTACCTTTAAAAGAACAACATGAGCAAGATATACGTTCATGGTATTTAACGCATAATATAGTGCTTGGCTTAATTGTACCGGTACTGAAAACGGAACATATTATTTTAGATAGTATTGATCGTATTGATACCAATAAAAGCCGTATTCGCACTAATGTTTCAGGTTGGTTTTCACTTATTAGTACTGATGAAACGGTTGATGATTTACCAAGTCAGTCACAAATGAGGTTACTAAAACCAAATAAAAAAGTGATGTTAGCTGCCTGTGCAGGGCATCATTGGCAAAATGGTCAAAGTAAAAAATTAAGACCTATTATTCCTTCTTTACGAGAATTACTGCTTTCTTGTGCGATTAACTGGAAAGACTTCAAACAACCATTAGCCTTATAAATAATAAATTTATATAATAGTAAAAATCCCATGTGTTTTTAGAACTTTTTAGGTGGTTATGCGGGTATTCACAGTACTTTTATTGATTGTTTTTAGCTTGTTGCAATATCGACTTTGGTTCGGTAAAAACAGCGTGCCTGATTACCTTGCTTTACAAGATGATGTGACCCGTCAACAACTTGCTAATGGGAAGCTTAAACAGCGTAATAAATTACTTTATGCTGACACAGATGATCTTAAATTAGGTACAGAAGCGATTGAAGAACGCGCTCGTAATGAATTAGGTATGATTAAAAAAAATGAAACATTTTTTCGTATAATTCCAAGTAAAAGCCAGCTTGAAAGTGTTGAGCTATTATAACATGACGACACTAATCCCTAAAAATTCAGAATCGAAGAATGATAACTTTATTGTTATCGTGCCAGCGGCGGGAGCAGGTAAACGTATGTTATCTACTTGTCCTAAACAATACCTGTTAATAAATAATGAAAGCATTTTGTCGCATACGGTTAATCGTTTACTAAGTCATGAAAAAATTAGTAAGGTTATTTTAGCGTTAAGTGAAAATGATGATTATTTTGCAGAAACTTCATTAATAAATCACCCTGATATTATCAGAGTTACTGGCGGCAAAGAACGGGTTGATTCAGTGTTAAACGGTTTGTATGCTGTCAATGTAAAAAATAACCCTTGGGTATTAGTACACGACGCTGCACGTCCCTGTGTTAACCACCAAGATATCGACAATTTAATTAATCAGTGTCTACAGCATGATGTAGGTGGTTTGTTAGCCGTACAGGTAGTAGATACCATCAAACAAAGTGTTCATGATGGCGCGAAAAGTGATGTTAATGATGTTGCTAAAGTGCGTGTTACCGTTGATCGCACTCATTTATGGCAGGCGTTAACGCCGCAAATGTATAAAACACAAACATTGATTAATGCGATCAATAAAGCGCAAACTGACAATGTAGCGATTACCGATGAATCATCTGCTATTGAATATGTTGGGTTAACTAGTTTACTTGTATCAGGCAGTAGAGAAAATATTAAGATTACTCGCCCAGAAGATCTAGCCTTAGCAACCTTTCACTTAGAACAACAGCATTTAAAGCAGCCATGACTTGAACAGCAATTTAACTTAAAAAGTAAAGGATAAGGAAAAACAATGCGAATAGGCCATGGCTTTGATGTACATAAATTTGGTGGCAAAGATCCGTTAATTATCGCTGGCGTTGCTATACCATACCCACAGGGTTTTATTGCCCATTCTGATGGCGATGTTGCTATTCATGCCTTATGTGATGCTATTTTAGGCGCACTTTGTTTAGGTGATATTGGTAATCACTTTCCCGATACTGATGGTCAGTATGCAAATATTTCCAGTCGACTATTATTGCGTCATGTTGTTGGTTTGATGACTGAAAAAGGTTACCAACTCGGTAATGCCGATATCACTATAGTGGCGCAAGCACCAAAAATATCACCTTATTTATTAGCTATGCGTGAATGCTTAAGTGAAGATTTAAACTGCGATATAGATCACGTTAATGTTAAAGCAACGACGACTGAAAAGTTAGGATACACCGGGCGTAAAGAAGGGGTTGCTGCACATAGTGTGGTGCTACTTCAAGCCATATAACAGGCTAAGATAATTAAATAATATAACTGAATAGAAAATCAAACTAAACCAAATCAAACCAAACAATAAAGTTAACTAATAAAACGATTCAAGAGAATAAAATGTTACCAGCGTTAAATTTTTTAAATGGCAAACCACAATCAACAGGATTGCTGCGTAGCCAAAAAAGTGATTTTAAAGTATTTGAACAATTACCTTTTTTACCTTGCGGTGAAGGAGAGCATTTGTTTATTCATATTAGAAAAACAGGCGCAAATACCGTGTTTGTGGCACGTGAATTAGCCAAGTATTTTAAAGTAAAGGAACAGCTCGTGTCGTATGCCGGTTTAAAAGACCGATTTGCGGTAACAGAACAATGGTTTGGCGTACATGTACCAGGTAAACAAGTGTATGACTTAAGTGACTTGGCTATTGAAGGTGTTGAAGTACTTAGTTACAACCGACATAACAAAAAATTACGCACCGGCGCATTAACGGGCAACCGCTTTGAACTTATTCTTCGAAATGTTACAGAGCTGAACGCGTTACACGAACGTTGGCAGTGTATTGTTGAACAAGGTGTCCCCAATTATTTTGGCGAACAACGCTTTGGCATCAATGGAGGTAACATTGATCGCGCCTTGGCCTTATTTTCAGGTACTAAAGTAAAGGACAAGAAAAAACGCGGTATGTATTTATCTGCAGCACGATCATGTATTTTTAATGACATTATTAGCCAACGCATTAAATTGAATCACTTTAATACGGTGCAAGTAGGCGATGTATTAATGCTTGCTGGCACACAATCTGTGTTTCACCTTGATGAAGTAGATAACAGCATAAAGCAGCGGTTTATTGACAAAGATGTCGATATTACTGCGCCAATGTGGGGGGCAGGAGAGTTAATGACGTCTGCTGAGCCACAAGCATTTGAACAAGCAGTCGCTTTACAACATCATGAGTTTTCGCAGGGTTTACCACGCTTTGGTTTAAAGCAAGAGCGCCGTCGAATTCGTTTAGTTATTCAAGATGCAGAGATGGAAGTGTTAGCTAGTCAAGAATCAGAACAATTACCCGTGGTAAAGGTAGCGTTTACTTTATCAGCAGGCTCTTATGCAACGACCGTTTTGCGGGAGCTTATTGACTACCTAGATGGCACGGTCAGAAGCGAGCCTCAGGAAAGGTCATGAATTTATTATTAAGTAACGATGATGGCGTGCATGCTTTAGGTATTAAAGTGCTGTATCAAGAGCTAATCAAGCATTTTAAGGTAACTGTCGTTGCGCCTGATAGAAATTGCAGCGGCGCCAGTAACTCACTGACATTACTAAACCCGTTACGCGCAGAAACGTTAGACAATGGTTTTATTTCTGTTAACGGTACGCCGACAGACTCTGTGCATTTAGGTGTTAGTCAGTTAGTCGATTTACCAATTAATTTAGTGGTAGCAGGCATTAATAAAGGGGCTAATTTAGGTGATGATACCTTGTATTCAGGTACAGTGGCAGCGGCGACAGAAGGCCGACATATGGGTATGCCTGCTATTGCTGTGTCTTTAATAGGCAAGCATGAACAACATTATCAAACGGCAGCGCTGATTACTGCAAAAATAATTAAGCGTATTGTGCAACACCCATTAGCGGCAAACCAAATTCTTAATATTAATGTACCTGATCTGCCTTTAAGTGAAATAAAGGGCATTCAAGTAACACGCCTTGGTCATCGACATAAAGCGGAAATGATGAATAAAATGCAAGACCCATGGCAGCGAGACATTTACTGGTATGGTTCACTAGGAAAAGAACTTGATGGTGGAGAAGGCACAGATTTTCATGCTATCGCAAATAACTACGTATCAGTAACACCGCTAACGGTAGATATGACTGCTCACAGCAGTATAAATAATATGAAAGATTGGATGAACGAAATAACGTTATGATCATTAAAACAAACATCGGCCGTATAGGTGGTAAATTTAAACGCAGCGGTGAATTGCTCGCACAGAAATTACAAGCAGAAGGAATTGACAACTTGCAAGTGCTACACGCTATTGCAAATTCACCTCGTCATATTTTTATTCCTGAAATATTAGCGCACAAAGCTTATGACAATACGGCTTTACCAATAGGGCAGGGGCAAACCATTTCTCAGCCCTATATTGTCGCTAAAATGTCAGAATTATTACTTAAAAATGGCCGCCCTAAAAGCATTTTGGAAATAGGTACTGGATCGGGTTATCAAACCTCAATTTTGGCACAACTTACCGATAAGGTTTTTTCAGTTGAGCGCATTAAATCATTGCAATTTCAAGCCAAACGTTGCTTACGCTCGATAGATTTACATAATATTTCGATGAAGCATGGTGATGGTTGGCAAGGGTGGGCAAGTAAAGCACCTTTTGATGCTATTATTGTTACTGCAGGCGCATCAAGTGTTCCTCAGGCATTGTTAGAGCAACTTGTTGATGGTGGCCATTTAGTTATTCCCGTAGGTGAACACACACAAATCTTAAAAATAATTACCCGACAAGGGAGCCGTTATCATGAAGAACAAGTAGAAGCGGTGCGTTTTGTTCCTTTAGTTGCAGGAGATTTATTATAATGAAAGTGTTTACTGCTATGTATGAATGGACATTAAAATGGGCTGAGCACAAGTTTGCACCAATAATACTATCAGTATTAACGTTTGCTGAGTCTGTGTTTTTCCCTATTCCTCCTGACGTGCTACTTGCGCCGATGGTCTTAGCTAAACCTAAAAAAGCGTGGCAATTTGCTAGTTTAACCACTATTTCATCCATTGTTGGTGGCATGGTAGGCTATTTATTAGGCTATATGATGTTTGAACCTTGGATACAACCATTGATTACTGAGTTTGGCTATCAACAGCGTTTTGATACCGCGATGGCTTGGTTTAGTGAGTGGGGTGTTTGGGTGGTTTTTATTGCCGGTTTCTCACCCATCCCTTATAAACTTTTTACTGTGAGTGCGGGCTTTTTACAGATGGCATTTTTACCCTTTTTAGTCGCGTCTGCTGTTGGTCGTGGAATGCGATTTTTTCTTGTTGCAGGGCTTATTAAATGGGGTGGTAGTGCGATGGAAAAAAGCTTACGTAAATACATCGATATTCTTGGATGGACTATTGTTACGTTGATCATAATTGCTTATTTGATCTATAAATAATAGCTGATTTGTTGGCGTGTGAAAAAAGGTTTTTATTTGATAATTCAACAAAACAGCAGTCGAGCTAATTTAAAGCATACGCAGTTAAAGAGTGGCCGTTTAAGTCCTTGTTTTAAAGGAAATACAGCAATCAGATTTGATTGGCTTTTGCTTAAATTACTTTGTTATTTTATTTTGCCTTTGAGCTTAGCTGCTTGTTCATCACGAAATAAACCCGCTCCCGTCATTAATATTTACGGAAGTACAACACAAAATCACCCTGGCAAAAGTAACATTTATACCCCTGAATATAAAGTACGCGCTGGAGAAACATTATACTCGATAGCTTGGCGAGCCAATTCTGATGTTCGTCAGTTAGCAGCACTAAATAATTTAAGCTCTCCTTATCGAATTTACCCAGGACAAAAGTTATTTTTAAATGCTAAACGCAAAAGTTCCCGCAAAGCAAAAGCAGCGAAAGCCACAACGCGTAAGCATGCTAATAAAAAGGAGCATAAAAGTGCTAAATTAGCCTCAACCAAAGTAGTTAAAAATACTATTGCATCTTCTCAGAAGCAGGCGTATGGTAAAAACGTAACTGGTCAAAAATCAAGCGAGAAGGTTTTTAACTCTACGCATAAGTTTTCTCAAAAAATTAAACTTTGGCAATGGCCCACTAACGGTAAAGTTATTGCGCGATTTTCCACAACAACACAAGGCAATAAAGGATTAAATATTGCAGGGCGTCGTGGGTCAAATATTAGAGCTGCAGCAAGTGGTAAGGTCGTGTACGTAGGTAGTGCATTAAGAGGCTATGGGAAATTAATCATTATCAAACACAATGATGATTATTTAAGCGCCTATGCCCATAATGATAAAATTTTAGTAAAAGAGCAAAAGCAAATAAAAGCGGGTGAGGTTATTGCCAAAATGGGTGATAGTGCTGCACAAAGGGTTATGCTGCACTTTGAAGTGCGATTTCGAGGAAAGCCGGTTAATCCTTTAAAGTATTTACCGAAAAAATAACAAATCTGATGTTTTACATTATACCCAAGCCATCTCACTGAAAATTACTCGCTTGAGTATAATGAAAAGAATATCGACTTACTAACCAAATAAATTGGGAATATGGATAGCGTATGAATATGTAATCAGTAGTGCATTAGCCAGTAATGCATTACGTAATTTTTTGATGTTATATTAAGGATGATAATATGAAAAAAGAACAAGAATTAGCAGGCAAAATTAAGGTTGAAAAATCATCAACGTTAGATGTGACTCAGGTTTATTTAAAAGAAATAGGTTTTTCACCATTATTAACGGCTGAAGAGGAAGTGTATTTTTCAAGGCTTTCCTTAAAAGGAGATGAAGCATCACGTAAACGTATGATTGAAAGTAATTTACGGTTAGTCGTTAAAATTGCTAAACGGTATAATAATCGTGGTTTACCTTTACTTGATTTAATTGAAGAAGGTAATTTAGGGTTAATTCGCGCCGTTGAAAAATTCGATCCTGAGCGAGGTTTTCGTTTTTCTACTTATGCAACGTGGTGGATTCGTCAAACTATTGAACGGGCAATAATGAACCAAACCCGAACTATCCGTTTACCTATTCATGTAGTGAAAGAGTTAAACACCTATTTGCGTGCTTCACGCGAGCTTATTCAAAAACTTGATCATACACCAACGGCTGAAGATATAGCACAATCGCTAGATAAGCCCGTTGCCGAAGTGAATAAAATTCTGGCTGTAAATAAACATGTAACGTCAATTGACACACCCTTTTCAGGTGAATCAGATACATTATTACGCGATGTTATTGCCGATGAACAGAGTAATGGTCCAGAGGGTGACTTACAGTCACAAGATATGAGTAATAATATTATTCAATGGTTACACGAATTAAGCTCAAAACAACGAGAAGTGCTAGCAAGACGCTTTGGTCTGATGGGTTATGAGGCTGCAACATTAGAAAATGTTGGCCATGAAATTGGTCTAACGCGAGAGCGTGTACGCCAAATTCAAGTGGAAGGATTAAAATGTTTACGCAATATTTTAAGTGCTCAAGACCTGTCGATTGAAGCGATATTTGAAGTTCAATAATAAAAACTAGTAAATATTCATAATACCGTTGCTCGTTTGTAAGTTGCTCTGAACTAAGTGAAGCTCAACTCAACAATACTTGAGCATTTCATACCGAAAATACTCATTTTAAAATAAAAAAGGTAGTATAAAAGGTAATCAATATTTAACTACCTTTTTTTATACTACCCCATTAATCAGCGTGACTAAGTGATCTTTTAAAGCGGCTTAAATTTCCAATATCATCGTTGCTTTCAATCTTAATAGCCTGCTAGTAGTTATTTAAAACTAAAGTGTTGCTTTTAATTCAAATAATAAATCTAGTGCTTGGCGTGGCGTTAACTCGTTTATATCAATGCTGCGTAAGCTGTCTAACACAGGGTGATCATCAGCAATTAACGTTAATTGCTCAAAGCTTTGCGCTTCTGGCGGTAAAATTGAAGGTGCTTGTTGAGTTTCTAATTCGACTAAACGCTGCTTTGCACGATTTATAACTGTTTTTGGTACACCTGCCAGTTGTGCTACTTGCAAGCCAAAGCTTTTGCTGGCGGCACCTTCTTGTATCGCGTGCATAAAGACAATATTATCATCATGCTCGATTGCATCGAGGTGAACATTCGCTAAACTGTCTATTTGCTCAGCAAGTAGCGTCAGTTCAAAGTAATGTGTTGCAAATAAGGTAAAGGCTTTCGTTTTTAACGCTAACATTTCAGCGCATGCCCAAGCTAACGACAAACCGTCATAAGTACTTGTACCTCGACCTATCTCATCTAATAAAACTAAACTTCTATCGGTGGCATTGTGTAAAATGTTGGCTGTTTCAGTCATTTCCACCATAAAAGTTGAGCGGCCGCTTGCCAAATCATCAGACGCGCCAATTCGAGTAAATATACGATCAACAACCCCTATTTTCGCTGCCGAAGCGGGAACAAAGCAACCGATATGAGCAAGTAATACGATTAACGCTGTTTGGCGCATATAGGTCGATTTACCACCCATATTTGGCCCCGTTATAATGAGCATTTTACGCTGTTCAGTTAATACTACAGGGTTGGCTATAAAAGCATGCTTAGTCATTTGTTCAACAACGGCATGTCGGCCTGCTTCAATGTTAATACCTGCTGTTGATAATAACTCAGGTTTAACATAATTTAAGGTAACAGCACGTTCGGCAAAATTAGTTAACACGTCTAATTCAGCAACGGCTTGACTTAAGTCTTGCAATTTTGGTAATTCAGGGAGTATTTGATCAAATAAGGCTTGGTAAAGATGCTTTTCTAGCGCTAAAAACTTGCTTTGAGCGCTAAGCACTTTATGCTCATGCTCTTTCAATTCTTCAGTGATAAAACGTTCGTTATTTTTCAATGTTTGCCGACGAATATAATCATCAGGCACAGTTGCAGCAGCAGTGCGGCTCATTTCAATAAAAAAGCCATGCACCTTGTTATAACCTACTTTCAAAGAGTGAATGCCCGTGCGCTCTTTTTCCCTTTGTTCAAGTTGTGCTAAAAACTCAGTAGCACCATCGCTTAAATCACGTAGTATATCTAATTCTTGATGATAACCAGGAGCAATCACCCCACCATCACGAATCAGCACCGGCGGGTTTTCAACCAGCGCTTGTTCAAGTAACGTTTGAATAGCAGGAATAGGCGCAATATTTTCAGCTAATGTTTGCAGGTAACCGGTAGTATTAGGCAATAAACAATGTTGTAGCTGGGGCAGTTGTTGTAAAGCATAACGCAAGCGAGCGAAGTCACGCGGCCTAGCTGAATGTAAAGCAATGCGTGACACTATGCGCTCTATGTCTCCTAGCCCTTTCAATATAGGTTGAATTTCAAGCGGTAATTCTTGCGCTATAATTTGTTCAATAACTGATTGTCTATTGGTTAACACCGATAAATCACGTAAAGGAAAGTGCAACCAACGTTTTAATAAGCGTGATCCCATCGGAGTCGAAGATTTATCTAAAATAGCGGCTAAGGTGTTATCTGTTCCACCTTGTAAATTTTGTGTTAGCTCTAAGTTCCTTCTTGTTGCAGCATCTAACACCACAGCAGCGCTAGTTGATTCAGAAATAATAGCGCGAATATGGGGCAATGCGGTTCGTTGAGTATCTTTCACATATTGAAATAAACAACCAGCGGCTGATATGCCTAATAACTTATCATCAACACCAAACCCAGCTAATTCTTTAGTGCCAAATTGTTGATTCAGTAATGATAATGATGTTTCAATATCAAACTCCCATTCAGGGCGTCTGCGTAAACCTTTGTATTGCTCTATTAACGAAAAGTCAGACAATGTTTCAGGGTATAATAATTCAGCAGGGCTGAGTCGTTGTAATTCTGCTTGTAGTTGTTCTGACGTTTGAAGTTCAGTTAATACAAAGCGACCACTTGCCATATCAAGATAGGCTAAACCAAAAGTGACATCGGATTTTTTTTTATTTTTTGAATTATTTTCACTAATGGCAACAATTAAGCTGTCTTGCCTATCGCTTAATAAAGCTTCATCACTTAACGTACCTGGGGTAATAACCCGTACAACCTTACGCTCAACAGGACCTTTACTGGTTGCAGGATCACCTATTTGCTCGCAAATGGCTACCGACTCACCCAATTGTACTAATTTAGCTAAATAATTTTCCACTGCATGATATGGCACACCTGCCATTGGAATAGCATTACCACCTGTTTTCCCACGAGCAGTAAGAGAGATATCTAATAAATCAGACGCTTTTTTGGCATCATCGAAAAATAATTCATAAAAATCACCCATGCGATAAAAGATCAATATATTGGGGAATTCTGCTTTGATAGTTAAATATTGACGCATCATAGGAGTGTATTTGGATAGATCAGGCATGATTTGAGAGCACTTTTTGACTTTTTATAGCCACTTATTATAGCTATTACTCTTAAGAGCACAATTAAATGTTATACCTGTGATAATTGAACCTATTAAATTATCAATAACACAAATATTTTTATGTGTTTTGTCTTAATACGGTCGTAAATGATTTTATCATTATAAAAACTTCCCTATAATGATGTGTGTGGAATATAAGCTACGCTTTTGTTAAAGTTGATGAACAAGAGTACAGTCATGAATATACTCAAGCTATCCCAAGAAGCAAGATTCAACTGGAATTAGAAACGTTTTAGGCAAAACATTGATTGAAGATAATGATTGTTATCGGTAATTGCTTCTGCATTGCCCTAATGTCCTACATCTATGTAGGAACATTGTTGAAATCAATAACGCTTCATGAATTGCTCAAATATCTTGAAACTCGTATCTTGAAGTCACTTGGGTATATATAAATGTCATCCGATGATTAACTATTTAATAAGGTTTAAATAAAATAATGCAAATTACATTTAATGAAGAAGAATTAATGATTCAGGATACCGCCAAGCAATTTGCTGATGCTGAATTGAAGCCTAATGCCTCATTGGTTGAGCAAGAGAGTGGTAAAGAACTGTTTTTAGCGAACATAAAAAAACTCAGTGAATTGGGCTTTATGGGCATTAATATTGATAGCCAATATGGCGGTATTGAAGCAGGAAGTGTTGCTTTCTCACTTGCCATCACTGAAATAGCAAGAGGTTGTGCTTCTACAGCAGTAACCACATCAGTAACTAATATGGTTGCTGAAGTTATTCAAGCGGTTGGTAATGAAGAGCAGAAAAATAATTATTTACCTAAAATTTGTAGTGGCGAATATTATGCAGGTGGTTTTTGTTTAACTGAGTCAAATGCAGGATCAGATCCATCAGCCATGAAAACTAGGGCAGTAAAAGAAGGCGATGATTATATTCTTACCGGCAGTAAAATATTTATCACATCAGCCGAATACGCGGGTGTTTTTGTCGTATGGGCGGTAACCGATTCAGATGCACCACGTGGCAAAGGCATTAGTTGTTTTTTAGTCGATGCACAAACACCTGGAATTACAATAGCTAAAGCAGAAGAAAAAATGGGTCAAAAAGCCTCAGCAACCAATGAAGTGGTTTTTGATAATTGTCGTATTCCAGCTACTGCGTTATTAGGTACAGAAAACGAAGGTTTTAAAATAGCGGTAACTGAATTAGCTGGTGGCCGAATAGGTATTGGTTCACTTGCGTTAGGTTTAGGGCTTGAAGCACTTGATTATGCCAAAGAATATATTAAAGAACGTAAGCAGTTTGGTAAGCCTTTAGCAAGCTTTCAAGGGCTACAATGGATGTTGTCAGATCGATATACTGAATTAGAAGCCGCTCGTTTATTAATTATGCAAGCAGCGTTTAATAAAGATAATGGCTTACCTTTTTCTACTGCTGCCTCAATGGGCAAAGTGTTTGCTTCAGAAAAAGCGAATGATGCTTGTTATACCGCATTACAATTATTAGGCGGCGCAGGGTATATTAAAGAATATCCATTAGAACGTTTAGCCCGAGATGTTAGAATTACCACTATTTATGAAGGAACTAGTGAAATTCAGCGAGTAATCATCGCCCGAGATCTTCTCGCTAATTAGTATTAATGCGTTACTGTAAAGACTCAGTATTAAGGCAAAGTCAATACTGAGTACTTACAGAATTAATAGTAAGGTAAAGCAATGATAACTTTTTGTACTGATCATTACTAAAGTTATACGTCTAAATAAAATCGTTAATTATCAATAAATTAAAGTTACCCTATAATTGTTTTTTAGACGGATAAAAAAATAATTATAAAAAGCTTGATACTGTACGAACTTACAGTATACTTATTTCATCAAGTCGTAAGACTAAAACGAAATAATCAGTAACACTGCAACTTCATGGAGCAACGTATGAAAGACGATAAAGAGAAAGCACTATCAGCCGCATTAGGGCAAATTGAACGCCAATTTGGCAAAGGTTCAATTATGAAGCTTGGCGATAATAGCACTATGGATATAGAAACAGTATCAACAGGCTCATTAAGTTTGGATATTGCTTTAGGTGCTGGTGGTTTACCAATGGGTCGTGTCGTTGAAGTTTATGGTCCAGAATCAAGTGGTAAAACAACCTTAACATTAGAAGTTATTGCATCAGCACAGCGCGAAGGAAAAGTTTGTGCCTTTATTGATGCGGAGCATGCACTAGACCCTATTTACGCTGAAAAATTGGGTGTTGATGTTAATGAGTTACTTGTTTCTCAACCTGATACAGGCGAGCAAGCACTTGAAATTGTTGACATGTTAACTCGCTCAGGTGCTATTGATATTATTGTTGTTGACTCCGTTGCCGCATTAACACCCAAAGCTGAAATTGAAGGTGATATGGGTGATTCACATATGGGCTTACAAGCACGTATGTTATCGCAAGCAATGCGTAAATTAACGGGTAACTTGAAAAAGTCAAATACCATGTTGATTTTTATTAACCAAATACGTATGAAAATAGGCGTTATGTTTGGTAACCCAGAAACAACGACTGGTGGTAATGCGCTTAAATTTTATGCCTCGGTTCGTTTAGACATTCGCCGTATTGGCGCAGTTAAAAATGGTGATGAAATTGTCGGTAATGAAACTCGTGTAAAAGTGGTTAAAAACAAAATTGCGCCACCATTTAAACAAGCTGAATTTCAAATTCTTTATGGTCACGGTATTAATAATTTAGGTGAACTAATTGATCTAGGTGTTAAAAATGGCTTCGTTGAAAAAGCGGGTGCATGGTATAGCTGTAATGGTGAGCGTATTGGTCAAGGTAAAGCGAATGCGGCTAAATATTTTGAAGAACACCCTGAAATGGCGAAAGATGTAGACACTAAATTACGTGAACTGTTTTTATCCAAAGATGAGCCCGCTAAAGCAGACGAAGCAGTAGAAAAGGAAGTAGAAAAGGAAGTAGAAGCACCAGAATAAACGTTATATGCATTTGTCTATAAAAAACATTAAAAGCTTTTGTTTAGTGACGAAGGCTTTTTTATATACTACACCGCTAATAAGTTTTAATTATGCTGTTATCAATAAATTTTAATTTAAGATAGGGAGGAAAGCTCAGCAAGTTAAACAATTCTAATTGTCAGTTCTTACTTGATCATTGCTCCTGCATTATTCTACTTATGGGAATGTCCTATTCCCGTGGCCTGATCAAACTTAAGGGGAGAATAATCACCGTTTGATGTATGAAGTCTTATCTGATTGTAATATCGGATATAAGCTTTTACAGCCTCCTTCATAGCGCAGTGTGTTAGATGACAAATATTTAACAGCCATTCTTTTTCAAACGGTCAAAGACAGGTTTCACAACGGCATTGCTCACTTCACCGCGATTCTCATCGAAGTGATAATATTGTTGTTTTTGATTCATAAACACCTTAATTAACGAAAATATTATTCTTTATCAAAATGTTCAATGCTATTAAACTAGACATCTGAGCGGATTGAATCCATTAGACCACCTCATTAGGAGGGGAATTCATATGGCTTTAAATTGTCAAATAACGAATGATGCATGGCTATATAAATCAATTATTATTTAATTAATATCAAAAGCTATTTAGATAAAAATGCTATGCTAACATCACTTTTAATAAGGCGATGAATAATCAGCTGTGTTTAAACTTTATTTCTTAATATCTTTGCTAACGTGTGTTCTATTGCTAAGTAGTAATTCAACTGCAGCAGAGAGAAAAATTCACGTTTACCCAGAAGATAACTTACAAAAAATACTCGATAACAGTGCTGATGGCGATATTATTTATTTAAATGCGGGTAAGTATTTAGGTAATTACATTATCAACAAGCAAATAACGCTAGAAGGACAAGATGGCGCTATTATTGATGCCTTAGGTAAAGGTCATGCACTTACTTTAAATAATTCTTCTATTACAGTTGATAACCTAAATATTGTGAACTGGGGTGGTGACCTTACGAAACAAAATTCGGGTATTTACTCTCATGAAAACGTCACCAATCCCCGCACTACAGATTTGATTATAAAAAATAACACCGTCACTGGCGATGGGTTTGGTATTTGGGTGCATCATGCGACTAAGGCCAAAATATTTAATAATAAAGTGGCTGGAAATTTAACATTACGCTCGGCCGATAGAGGTAATGGTATTCAAGTTTCAAAGGTAACGCATAGCCATGTTTATCAAAATGAAACGTACTATACGCGTGATGGTATTTATGTTGTTTCTAGCCAAAATAACATCATTGAAAGCAATATCATGCATGATTTACGGTATGGTATTCACTATATGTATTCCTACGATGATACGGTCAAAAATAATTTTGCTTACCGCACAAGGGCAGGTTATGCGTTAATGAGTTCAGAGCGGTTAACCGTTACTAGTAATAACACTGTTGATAGTGAAGACTATGGTTTTTTACTTAACTTTATTACCCAGTCAACGTTTAGTCATAATTACATTAAAAATGTTTGGAGTAACCCTGAAAATAAAGTACGAGGCCGCACTGGTAAAGGTTGGTTTGTGTATAACTCAGGCGCGAATACCTTAGAAAAAAATACGGTTGATACTGCTGATGTTGGTATTTATTTAACCGCAGGCTCTGAAAATCTCAAAATTTACAGCAATAATTTTATTAATAACCCGACGCAAGTGAAGTATGTTTCAACTAAAAAACAAGAGTGGAGTAAAGAAGGTCGAGGTAATTACTGGAGTAATTATTTAGGCTGGGATATGAACAATGACGGTATTGGTGATACTATTTTTGAGCCTAACGACGGTATTGATAAGCTCATATGGCAATACCCAGAGATGAAAGTTATCATGAATAGCCCTATTGTTTTAATTTTACGTTGGATACAAAAGCAGTTCCCTATAATAAAATCATCAGGGATAAAAGATAGTTATCCATTGATGAGTCCGCATTTGCATCAAAAAACCTCTTTAATGCCATTAATAAATCATTCAGGTGCAAAGCCTTTGCAGGAAGTACAGTGATGAATAATCCAATCGTTTCTTTGTCTGACGCGGGAAAAAAATATGGCGATTTAACTGCGTTACACTCTATGAGCATGTCATTAAATGAAGGCGAAGTGTTAGGTTTATTTGGCCACAATGGCGCAGGTAAAACGACCATGATGAAACTTATCCTTGGTGTTATTTCGCCAACATCGGGTAATGTTGAAGTTATGGGGATGGCGCCCGATTCAAAAGAAGCTTGGCATTGTCGAAGTAAAGTTGGTTACTTACCAGAAAATGTTAGCCTTTATGAACAGTTAACAGGTTTGGAGGTACTTACTTACTTTGCTAAGCTAAAAGGTTTTTCTCGCGGAGCAGCTAAAAAACAAGCAGTAGACTTACTTGAACAGGTGGGTATTACTCACGCGATGAAGCGTCAAGTAAAAACCTATTCAAAAGGAATGCGTCAACGCCTTGGTTTAGCTCAAGCCTTTATTGGTGAGCCAAAGTTGTTGTTACTTGATGAACCAACGGTTGGTTTAGACCCTATCGCCACACGAGATTTTTATAAAACCGTTGACCAACTCAAAGCCAATGGCTCTAGTGTTATCTTATGCTCACATGTATTACCTGACGTAGAACAACATATTGATCGAGCGATGATTTTATCTAGTGGCCAGTTACTCGCTATGGGCTCGTTGGAAGAACTAAGGCAGCAAGCCGCGCTACCGGTTGTTATTAGGCCTATTTTTTTGAAAGCCGAGGGTTTAAAGCATGCTATTGCACAAAACAGTATGCTAAGCGGTTTTCTTACTAGTCAGTGCCAACACACATTCATGGTACCAGAGCATGAAAAACTTTCGGTATTAAAACAGCTATTAACCCAAAAAGGCTTGAATGATATTCAGGTTGAATCAGCTAATTTAGAACAGGTTTATCAGTATTTTCTTGCTTTACATGAAAAGAGCCATGAGCATTAAGTTAACCAAAATAAGTTAATAGGAACGCAGCACACATGAAACAAATATTAACCGTTGCTCATAAAGAATTTCACGATGGCTTACGTAACCGTTGGTTACTTTCAATCACCCTTATTTTTGCATTACTTTCTATTGGCATCACATACTTTGGTGGCGCAGCTTCTGGCGTTGAAGGTATTGCTTCGCTATCAACCACTGTTGCCAGTTTAGCTAGTTTAGCGGTATTTCTTATTCCACTCATTGCCTTATTACTTAGTTACGATAGCTTTGTTGGTGAACAAGAAAGTGGTACTTTATTATTATTATTGACGTATCCGTTAAGCAAAAGCCAGCTATTGCTAGGTAAGTTTATTGGCCAAGGCGGCATAATTGCCCTAGCAACGTTACTTGGTTTTGGGACTTCAGCAATTTTGCTCTATTTTCAATTAGGCGATAGTGCAATTATCCGTGCCTTTGGTTTATTTATTGTTAGTGCTATTTTGTTGGGGTTAAGTTTTACCGCCATTGCTTATTTGATCAGCCTGTCGGTTAGTGAAAAATCTAAAGCAGCAGGGGTTGCTTTAATTACTTGGTTTTTGTTTGCGCTAGCGTTTGATTTAGTTTTATTAGCGTTATTAGTTGGCGTTGAAGAAAGCGGTGTAACTCAACAAGGTTTAACGCAATTAATGATGCTAAATCCAGCTGATATTTTTCGTTTAATCAATTTATCTGGACTTGATACTCGTGATGTAAATGGCGCATTAGCCGTTGCTATCAATACTAGCTTATCGCAAATTCAGTTGATTTTAGTATTAGTTACTTGGATTGTTTTACCGTTAACCTTAGCACTTTTCATTTTTAGAAGAAAAAAGTTATAATTTAAAAACCTCCACTAAAAAAGAAGTTATAAATGATGAAACCTTATAAAATTGTAACCGTTATTATTATCGCCCTTATGGCATTAACTAGTTTACTATCATGTTCGGATCACAACGAACAAACCAAACTTATTCACCAAGCGGTAGTGATGGAGTCTGCTGATGAATGTCATTTATGCGGCATGTTAATAACCCGTTTTGATGGACCTAAAGGTGAATTGTTTCGCAAAGAAACGGGTGAGCAAGTCCTTAAGTTTTGCTCAACATCTGATATGTTTAGTTATTATCTTGATGCCGAAAATAAACGTAACGTTGCACAAATGTTTGTACATGATATGAGTAAAATGCCGTGGGGCAGTGATAGCATTGATGATAAATACTTTATGGATGCTAAAGCCGCACATTACGTTGCTGGCTCAAAGAAAATGGGCGCTATGGGAACAACCTTGGCTAGTTTTAGCAAACTAAGTGATGCGCAAGCTTTCGCTAAAACGTTTGGTGGGCAAGTTATTACGTTCAAAGAGATTACACTTGATCATTTGATGTAATCTTTATATTCATGATACTTGAGGGTGTAATGAGGCTGTAATAGGGTATTTACACACTTAGGATTACACCCTCTTACACCCTCAGATAATGGTATTATTTGCATTGGTATAACATCACAACCTTGTTATTGCTCTCTACGACAGATAAACAAACTATTACCTTGTTGTTTTTTTGCTTCTGACTTCGCTTTAGACGCTAAATCAGCAATTTGGTGCGATGAATGATAACACGTTGGATCGGGCTTAATAACGCCTATAGCCAAACTCACTAAAGGGTGGAATACTTTGTCCCCCCTACGATCTAATGCGCTATAACCTTGTTGTTTTTGATGTTCAGAACTAATAAACGATAAACTTTGCTTAGCAAAATCATCTAATATTTTTTGACAAATTTGCTTAACCTCATTATTTTTAAAAAGAATAATAAAATCATCTCCACCTATATGACCAACAAAACAATATTTATTATTAGTATTGAGCATTATGCAATTAGCTAAAGCTTTAAGTAGTAAATCGCCATTGGCATAACCATAAATATCATTAAAAGGCTTAAAATGATTCAAATCTAAGTATG
>JQIA01000612.1_pt1 | contig 18543 bp, 18 predicted proteins | sample 811431 | NCBI WGS metagenome assembly JQIA01 (sample SAMN02998118, study PRJNA258478) | marine sediment metagenome | biome: marine; feature: seafloor; material: sediment; isolation source: oil-polluted sediment collected from 3 locations (0.5 km, 0.7 km and 0.9 km)... | place: USA: Gulf of Mexico ...
TAGCGCAGCCTGGTAGCGCGCTTGCTTTGGGAGCAAGACGTCGCAGGTTCGAATCCTGCCGCCCCGACCAGAATAAATTCTTTATAAATAATCCATTAACTGGCTTTTTCAACAGAAAAATGACGATCCAGTCTCATTGTACTGAAAAGCCCGTAAATATCTTCTGCAATATTGATTACTTTCAACTTTCCACCCTTTTGATCAAGCGAATTATGTGTCGCAATAATAATACCGATGCCAACAGAGTCTACCATTTCAACTCCAGCAAGATCAATTACCAGTTCATTTGGTGATTCCTGGATTTGAGAATTCAACTCCGCCCTAAACTCGTTTGCCATTGATGCAACAACATCTTTTCCCGGTTTAACAGTTATTTTATCGCCGTTTTTGTCAATTGAACTCATATTTTACCTCACTTAATAATTAATGAATCAGTTAAATTAACGCAGAATTAAGAATTTTAAGAAACATGTTATAAAATTGGTTTGTTAGAATATGTGAGCTCAGGTGAGAATAATAGAATCTAATCGGCTCATTTTTCAATGTTAATGTATAATTTTTATCATATATCCCCTAAAATCTCAAACCATTTATACAAATTTTATCCATTTTGCATCATTTTATGGCGCGGATAAAGCGCTTTTTAACTAAATAAACCATTAGTATTATGACATATAAATCCTACATACTATTATTTTTCGCGGATTTTCGCTCAAATAAAAATCCATTGACACTTACCGTTAAGACAGATATTTCACGAAATACGAATATTTCTTTTATTAAAGGGAAACAGGGCCTAAAAAATTAATCAGAAATGAGAGGGTAAGTATTGTTAAGATTATCGCATTATAATTTACAAAAAATATTCTGGTCTGCTTTATCTGGCCTGCTTTTAACAATGGCTTTTCCAAAAACAGGACTTTTCTGGCTCGCATTTACAGCGCTTATACCATTTCTATATGTAATAAAAGATACAACCCCTAAGCAAAGTGCTTTTTACGGGCTTATTTTTGGAGTTTTCCATTTCTTTTCCCTCCTGATCTGGATGATATTCACCTTGAATACATATGGGTTTCTGCCTGTGTGGATTTGTATTCCTATCCTGTTTCTCCTTGCATTTTATTTATCACTTTACACTGCAGCATTTGCATGGATCACTGTTCGTTTTTTTAAGAACCGACTATCATTTATTATCGTTACACCCGCTTTATGGGTCGTCCTGGAGTACATAAAAACACATGCACTTACAGGATTTCCTTGGGAAATTATCGGTTATTCCCAATACAGCTTTTTAAATTTAATTCAGATTTCCGACAAAACAGGTGTTTACGGCGTATCATTTATTGTCCTGTCTATCAATACAGCTCTTTTTACCCTGTTATTATATGCAGCCGGTAAAGAGTGGCAGAGTCAGAAATTAACCGTTAAATCAACGGCCACAACCGTCATTGTAACTGCCTTGATTTTTATATTCTGCATCGTATATGGCCATAAGAGACGTAGCGACATTGCATCGCTTTCTGAAAAAGCCGGCGAAGCTACCATATCTGTTATTCAGGGTAATATAGATCAGTCTCTCAAATGGAAAAAAGAGTACCAGTTAAAAACAATTGATAAATACGTTGATCTCTCATACCAGGCGTCTTTAAATAAACCGGATCTCATCGTATGGCCGGAAACAGCAGCCCCATTTTATTATCAGTATAACCAGAATCTGACCAACAAGATCATGAACAGTATAGACCAGACAAAAACCGCCCATCTGCTCGGCAGTCCTTCATTTAAAAGAGAAAACAAGTCCTTCGTATTTTACAACAGTGCTTTTCTAACAACAGCGGATGGCGTTACAGGCGAAAAATATAATAAGGTTCACCTTGTTCCCTTTGGTGAATATGTTCCCATGCGTAAATTTCTTCCCTTTATAAAAAAGATCACTGAACAGTCAGGAAATTTTTTACCCGGTGAAAAAGGAAAAATACTGGCCCTTAACGATATAAGATTAGGTGTTCAAATATGTTTTGAAGTTGTATTTCCTGATCTGACACGTGCTGCTGTAAAAAACGGTGCAAATATAATTGTAAATATGACAAATGATGCGTGGTTCGGAAAAAAAAGTGCCCCTTTGCAACATTTTTCAATGGTTGTTTTCAGAGCTGTTGAAAACAGACGTGCTGTTGCCCGAGCCGCAAATACAGGCATAAGTGGCTTTATTGACCCGACAGGAAAAATCATTTCACAAACAGATCTTTTTAAAGACGCACACCTTACTGAAAAATTACCCCTTATCAATACGATCTCTTTTTATACAAAGTATGGTGATTTATTTGCCGGGATTTGCTTCCTTATTATCATATGTACGTTTTTTTCAGATAAGTACCATTTAAATAAATTATTTACTTCTAATGATCGATAAATTATTAATAGATGATCACAATATTAATTTTGAAATAAATATATACCGGAGGTAAGACATGTCCTCAGAACCAAAAAGTGCTTTAAAAGAATTTCATATAAAATTCCAACAATTAGAAGGCTGTCTTTGACCTTGCTGGCAAACAGCATCGTTTACAGGAAATTGAAGCACAGATTACACATAAAGGTTTCTGGGATAACCCCGATGCAACCACTGATGTTTTAAAAGAACGAACCTATCTTACAAATGCCATTGACAACTGGGATCAACTTAAGAATCTGATGGAAGATACTGAAGTCCTTCTTGAGCTGGCTATGGAAGAAGATGATAATGAGGCTCTTGAAGATGTAAACAGCCAAATTCAGTTAATTGATAAGTCTATAGCTAAACTCTCCATTGAATTAATGCTTGATGGAAAGGAAGACGGAAATAACGCCATTTTTTCCATTAATGCAGGCGCCGGTGGTACTGACTCACAGGACTGGGCGGATATGCTTTTCCGAATGTATACAAGATGGTGTGAGAAAAAGGGCTTTAAAGTCAGCATTATCGATCATCAGCCCGGTGATGAAGCAGGACTGAAAAGCGCAACTTTTACTGTTACCGGAGAAAATGCATATGGATACCTGAAAGTTGAAACCGGTGTCCACAGGCTTGTTAGAATTTCACCGTTTAACGCAAATGGTAAAAGACAGACGTCCTTTACCTCTGTTTTTGTCTATCCTGAATTGAATAATGAAATTATTGTTGAGGTTGAAGACAAGGATCTTCGCGTCGATGTTTTCAGGGCAAGTGGTGCCGGTGGTCAACATGTAAACAAAACAAGCAGTGCTGTTAGAATTACGCACCTGCCGACCAATATTGTTGTACAGTGCCAGCAGGAATCGTCTCAGCACCGAAACCGGGAAATAGCTATGAGTGTATTAAAAGCCCGCCTTTATCAGGTTCAAAAACAGAAACAGGATGCAAAACTCCAGGCACTTCACGACGGAAAAGATGATATCGGTTTTGGCAGTCAGATCAGGTCTTATATTCTACATCCGTATCAGATGGTCAAAGATCACAGAACATCCTGTGAAACCGGGAACGTTAAAAACGTTCTGGACGGCGATATAGATCTGTTTATTGAATCTGCTTTACTTGCGTAGTGTTAAATACAATGTCGAAATTAAATATAAATGAGATTTTAAAACGTTTTTACGATCCTGATTCAGCCTGTTTTGAAATTCTTGAAAATCACAACAGGCTTGTATGTGAAAAGGCTGTAAAAATAGCCGATAAAGTTCCGCACCTGACCCCTGATATTGAATTTATAAAAGAAGCATCCATGCTTCATGATATCGGTATATGCAGAACAAATGCACCAAATATCGGGTGTAATGGTGAATTCCCATATGTGTTTCATGGCGTCAAGGGTAGAGAAATGCTCAATTCCGTTGGTCTGTATAGACATGGGCTTGTCGCTGAACGTCACACTGGCACAGGAATAACAGTTCAGGATATTACAGAAAGAAATCTGGGGCTTCCCGTAAGGGATATGGTGCCTGTTACAATTGAAGAAATTATTATCTGTTACGCTGATAAATTTTTTTCAAAAAACAGTAAACCTGACCATCAGGAGAAAACCTTTGATGAGGTTGTCACACTGTTAAATCCATTTGGAAAAAAACAGGTGGATAAATTTATTGAATGGGCCGGACTTTTTGGTGAAAAACCCTGATGTGATGGCCTGAACTATTCTTTTGCCATCTAAAACTGATTTTTATGAGACTATTTAACGTATGTCAGATGAATTTTCAATTATTGATGCCATTATTAAACTGTCAAAGAAACACTGCGTTGATCAGTCTTTTTTAAAAATCAGCCCCGGTGACGATGCAGCCCTTCTCACGTCTTTAAAAAACCCGGTAATATCGACTGATACTCAACGTGAGAATGTTCATTTTAAAACTGAATGGCAAACGCCTTATGATATCGGTATCAAATCTGTAGCTGTTGCGCTTAGCGACCTTGCTGCATCTTTTGCAGCACCGAGAGCCCTTTTTATAAACCTCGGTATCCCGGAGTATATTACGGATAGTTTTATTTATGATGTCTACAAGGGTATCTTTTCAGGGCTTACAGATTACAAATGTGCTTTAGGTGGAGGAAATATATCAAGTGCCAGTGAATTTTCACTTGATATATTTGCCATCGGTGAAGGAGATGAAACGGTTTTTCCGTTACGCTCTCAGGCAAAACCCGGGTACGGCCTTTATGTTACAGGCTCTCTCGGACACGCCAGATGCGGATTGGATTTATTAAAGCGAAATTGTAATGATTACCCGGTTTTAATAAAAGCCTTTAAATACCCCAAAGCCCGTTTTGATGCTGCCGCTATTTTAAAAGAACATAGGGTCAACTGTGTAATGGACCTGAGTGACGGGCTTTCTGGTGATGCTGAACATATTGCTGAAGCGTCGGATATTTCAATTGAATTTTCAATTGATGACAATTTTTTGTCTAAAGATTTGAAGCATTTCTGCAATCAGTTTTCTCTTTCAATTCTGGAAACAGCCGTTGCCGGTGGAGAAGAATATGAACTTCTGTTTGCATGTAACCATGAAACATTTCAATTGATAAATAAAAAACTGCCAAATGCATTCAAGGTTGGTAATTGTTTGCCGTTTCACGGGAAACATATCTTGAATCCTCCGGAAACATGTACATCTTACATTCATAATAAGGGTGTTTAAATGTCAAAAAAAAACAAAAGAAAAGCCAAAAAGCCAAGTCCGGTTCAGGAAAATCCAATACAAAAAAATAATAACGCCGGTAAATTAAACACAAAAGATGTTAGCGAAATATCAGATAACAGTACCGGTATGAAACTAAACAGTACCTATTTTCTTTTTTTTCTTTTAGCCGTTGTTTTTTTTGGCTGCTACAAAATAATAAGTCCGTATATTCATACAATTATGATGGCTGTTATTCTTTCTATTATCTTTGCTCCGATTCATAATCGAATTGAGAAACTGACCAGGGGCCGTCAGAATGCAGCAGCAATTATTTCCTGTTTTATTGTAACGGTTGTTGTGGTTATTCCGATAATATTTATGTTGCTGGCTGTCATACAGCAGGGAGCCAATTCTTTTAGTTCCATTTATAAGTGGATAGAGGCAGGTAAATACAACAGCGTAATGGATCACCCGGCCGTTGCAACTATTTTATCATGGGTTAATAATTATCTGCCGGATATCAAAAAACTATTCCCTGATCTTGATATTAAAAATATTCAGATCGATAAAATTCTGATGAAATTTACCTCATCAACAGGTAAGTCCATACTGAATCAGGGGGGGCAGATCGCCGGAAACATAACCGCCCTCACCGGCAAATTTTTTTTAATGATTTTCACATTTTTTTTCTTTATCCGTGATGAGAAAAAAATTTTTAACTACCTGCTTCACCTGATTCCTCTACAGTCAAGTCAGGAGGATCGAATTATGACAAAGATACAGGACGTTGCTAAATCAGCGCTTTTAGGTACTTTTATTACTGCCATAGCGCAGGGCGCAGCTGGTGGTCTTGCATTTGCTATTTGCGGCCTTCCCGGCCTTTTCTGGGGTATGACCATGGCCTTTGCTTCCCTTATCCCCATGGTAGGCACCGCTCTTATCTGGGTTCCTGCGACACTCTATCTGATAATTACAGGGCACAATATATCAGCCGGCTTTATGGCTGTGTGGTGTATCGTTATAGTCGGGGGTTTAGATAACTTTGTAAGACCCCTTTTTATGAAAGGTGGCGCTGATATGAGCACCTTACTTATCTTTTTTGCTATCTTAGGAGGAATCAATTGTTTTGGCCTGATCGGATTATTGTATGGGCCTCTGATATTCGGACTCGCTATGGTCCTGTTATATATTTATAATATGGAATTTGAAGAATTTCTTACCCGGCAGGATAACCATTAATTTTAGTGTGTCCGAATAATTATAATTCGGACACTATTTAAAAGTTGCTCTTTTTAATGAATCTTTTCCAAATTTATTAAGAATTGAATCGACAGCTTTTTCGGCTTTTTCCCAGTTTTCAGCTATATCATTTTTTGTTTCAAATAATGACCCCTGATATAACTTTGATTCAGAAGACAGAGAAGCACATCCGACACCTATCAATCTTATTTTTTGAAAAACATGCTCTTTTTCTAAAAGTTTTAACGCTTCCTGATAGATAACCCTTGACGATTCCACAGGCTTATCCAGCGTAATCCTTCGGGAAATTTTTTTAAAATCATAAAAAGTTATTTTTAAAACAATCGTTTTTGCTTTAAACCCTTTTTTCCTGAGCTCTCTTGAAATATCATCTGCCTGCATCAAAAGGTACTGCCTGATCATTTCCTGGTCGGCTGTATCTTTCGGGAAAGTGTTTTCAGTACTAATGGATTTTCTCTCACTATTTGATCCAACCCTTGATATATCTATACCATGGGCAAGTTCTTTCAGTCTTTTACCCTGTTTTCCAAATTTCTTTGCTAAAAGTACATCCGAAATTTTTTTTATATCGCCCAGTTTTTTAACTGACAAAATATCAAGGTTTATACAGGATTTTTTCCCAACCCCCGGAACCTTCTTTATATCAAGCGCATCAATAAAAGACTGTACATCATCGTCCTTAATAATGGTTATTCCATCCGGTTTATTCATATCCGAAGCTATTTTAGAAAGAAATTTAAGAGGTGCAACTCCGATACTGCAGGTTAATCCGGTTGTATTGAATATTCTGTTTTTTATTTTCAGAGCAGCCTGGTCTGCTTTGCCAATTATTTTTTCGCATCCGGTAATATCTACATAGGCTTCATCTATGGAAACAGGCTCAACCAGGGGTGAAAAATCGTCCAGAAGCGCAAATATCTCTATCGATAATTCCTTGTACCTATGCATTCGTCCTTTTAAATAAATGCCGTCAGGACATAGTTTTTTTGCTTTAAAATATGGCATAGCGGAGTGAATACCGAATTTTCTGGCTTCATAACTTGCAGTAGAGACAACGGACCGATCTGATTGGCCGCATATTATAACCGGTTTCCCCTTTAAATCTGGATTATCCAGTTGTTCAACAGATGCAAAATAAGCGTCCATATCGATATGAAGAATCATTTCAGACCTTACTTTTTTTTCTTAAACGTTGCATTTAGCCACAATAGCGGACCAAGAATCTTTATTTTTTATTTCCACAATATCAAAGCCCTCTTTTTGGAGGCCTTCAGCAACCATTTCAGCCTTTTCTTCCAGTATACCCGAACAAATAAAAAGACCTTCTTTTTTTACGACCTTATTTAGATCCGGTATCAGTTCCATGATAATTTCTGCAAGAATATTAGCGGCAACAACATCATATTTATCATTTATACTCTCAGATAAATTCCCAAGAATAAGCTTATAAGAGTCACTGGAAATATTATTCAGGGTAAGGTTTTTTTCTGCTGTCTCAATTGCAAGTGTATCAATATCCGTACCTGCCATTATACCTGCACCGAAAATTTTAGCTGCAATCATCAGAATACCCGAACCTGTACCAATATCCAGAAAACTATTCTCATTTTTAAAATACGTTTCAATAAGCTGCATACACATACCGGTTGTTGCATGAGTACCTGTACCAAAAGCCATACCCGGATCTATTTCAATTATATTTTGGCCTGGTTTAGCGTCATAGTCACGCCAGGTTGGTTTTACGACTATTGTATCAGTAATTTTTTCAGGTCTGAAATATTCTTTCCATTTTTCAGCCCAGTCTTCATCATTAATTGTGCTGTATTCAATCTCACAATAAAGACCCTCTTTTATTAGATTATTTATTCCCTTTTCAACTATACTGCACTTTGAATCTGCAGTCTCGTCAGCAGGAATATATCCCGTTACTGAAAAATGTTCCGGTTTTGTTACCGGTCCCGGATCCCAGCCTTCGGCAGGTTCTAAGTCGGGTCTTTCAATTGCAACACCGCCGGTTTCGACTTTCTCAAAAATATTACAAATCAATTCTTCAAGAAGAATCTCTTTTTGTGGTTTAAAAATGACTTTAATTTCTATCCATTTCATAGTCTGCATCCTGTATTATGAGATGATTTTTTTATTTTTTGTTATCCATTTTTCTTTTGCAGGATTGAAATATCCGTGTTTAACATTCGGAAATATCTTCTTTAATTTTTCTATCATTACCTGCATCCCGAGTGGCTCACTCTGCTGTGAGGATTTAGCCATCACCTCATAATAGCGTCGGGGGTCATAATTAAGATTTCGCCATTGAATATAATTGACGGGGTATTTTTCCAGAAATGCCTGTAAAGCATTAAACTCTTCCGGTGTATCTGTTACCCCCGGCGCGTTCAGATAATTTATTGATATAAAACCACCCTTTTTTCCTGCAATACTAATACTCTCCATAACGTCTTCAAAAGTATACCCTGAAGGTCGGAAATAATCAGTATAACATTCTTTTCTAACGCTGTTCATACTGACTCTCATACTATCCATTCCGGCATCAAACAGTTTTGCAACCATTTCCGGCCGGCTTCCGTTTGTATTTATATTGATAGTACCTTTGTCTGTTGACGCTCTTATTTTTTCAACAGCACCCTGAATCGAATCTGTTGCAAAAAGCGGATCACCTTCGCAACCCTGCCCGAAACTGACAACACTTGTTTCAACCCTGGTTATGTGTTCCATGGCTATTTCATAAATTTCATCCGGTGTCGGTGTAAATTGAATACGGTCCTGACAACAGGATATCTGATCAGTTTTCTGAAGAGAGATACATCCAAGACAATTGGCATTACAGTGCTGAGATGCTGGCAATGGTGCTTCACACCTGCCGATAAAAAAATTCTTCGCTGCTGGACAACCATATACCTGAGCACACTTTTTAAGGTGTTCGGCAAGTCTGTTTTCAGGGTATTTTTTTGAAATATTTTTTACGCCTGCGTTGACTTTTTTTTCCGGCATAAGTCTTAGATCCTGTCTCTTTTCATTATCAATGAGAATAGCTGCTGATCTGAAACTATCACTTCCCCACCCTGTTGCACCGTAAGAAAAAAGGGGTAAAAATCCTGAATTTTCGCTCTCTTCATAAGCACATAGCCCTGAGTTAACATATCCAGGCGAATTAAATACAGCTACCGGATATATTTTCTCATCAGGATTATATGGATTTCTTTCGAGAACTTCGAGTTCTTCTGTGTGAATATTATATACAATTGGTTTCCTGTCAGGCAGAAGCATTTGTTCACTTCCAAAGGGTGTTTCAATCGTATTTTCCATAGTCAACGGAGTGAAATATTCACCAGACATAGCTGTCGCAGCGTAGCCTTCGATATCAAATATTTCCCCGTTTTCAGACGCTACAACAGCAGTAATATACTGATTTTTATTATTTTTTTTCATTATTATTCATTTTTTCCATAAATCATTTTTACAGTTTTAATTTGATCAAAACTGTAATTTTTTATAATAAATTAAATTATTTAAAATTATTTGTTTTACACTTATGATAAATTAGCATAAAATCAGCAGGTTTAAAAACGTTAATATTTTTAATATTTTCTAATACATATAATAATTGTAAAAAAGGATTGTAGTTTGATAAAATCGTTGACCTTAAAAGTTAAAAATCTCTTTAAAAAAAAAAAATCGCCTATTCCATTTACTGAGTTTTCACAGGTTCAAAAAACAGAAGAAAAATCCCGTCCTTCAAAACCTCAAAAAAAACAAAAACCTGTTATTAAAGAAAAAAATACTCCGGTAAAACCAGATATAAAAACAACTAAAACAGTAAAAAAAAGCCCTGTTACAAAAAACCCTGTAAAGAAAAAAAAACCCTGGTCTGAATCCCAGTTTCCGGTGCCTGTTGAAGAGGGTAAAATAAGGTTTCATGATTTAAAACTTTCAAGTTCAATTATGCACGCAATAGCTGATTTGGATTTTAAATACTGTACACCGATCCAGGCAGGTATTTTACCAGATGCATTAAGTGGCAAAGATGCTATCGGAAAAGCTCAGACAGGAACCGGTAAAAGCGCTGCTTTTATTATTACCATTATTTCTCATCTTCAGCGAAACCCGATTAAGGGCGGTCCTAAGAACGGTTTTCCAAGATCGCTTATTTTAGCCCCTACCCGTGAACTTGTTGTGCAAATTGAAAAAGATATCCTTCAGTTTATCAAATATACACCATTTAAAGCGATCTCTCTTTTCGGCGGCATGGGATATGAAAAGCAGAAACAACTTTTAAAACAAAAATCTTTCGATATTGTTGTCGCAACACCCGGTCGATTAATAGATTTTAGTTATCAGAAACTGATAAATCTCGGCCGTGTTGAAATACTTATATTAGATGAAGCCGATAGAATGCTGGATATGGGTTTTATCCCTGATGTTCGAAAAATTGTTTATAAAACCCCTCATAAAGATAAACGACAGACAATGTTTTACAGTGCAACTTTTAGTCCTGAGGTTTCAAGACTTGCTGAACAATGGACAACAGATTCAGTAACAGTTGATATTGAACCGGAAAATATTGCTTCAAAATCTATAAAACAGTTAATATATTTAGCAACATCAGATGAAAAATTCACACTTTTATATAATTCTCTTGATAAGTATAATGTAACCAAGGCACTTATATTTACCAACAGAAGAGATGAAGCCCGGGATTTAAACAGTAAACTTGAAACATACGGTATTTCGACAGGAATACTGACGGGTGAAGTTCATCAAAAAAAGCGGATGTCAACGCTGGAAAAATTCAGAAACGGTGATATTAGAGTTCTTGTAGCAACTGATGTTGCCGGTCGTGGTATTCATATTGACTCAATCAGTCATGTAATTAATTACCACCTTCCTCAGGATCCTGAAAATTACGTTCATAGAATAGGCAGAACCGGGAGAGCAGGCGAATCCGGAATTTCAATTAGTTTTGCATGTGAAGATGATTCTTTTAGTATTCCGGCAATCGAAGAATATTTAGGCGATAAATTACAATGTGAACATCCTGATGATGAATTACTAAAAGAATTACCTGAACCCAAATTTAAGCCATCAAAAGTTTCTTCTAATAAAAAACCAAAATCGGGTAATTATAAAAACAGAAATCAGAACAAAAATAATTACAATAAAAATAACAGAGGAAATAGCCAAAGAGGGAAAAACACCAGAGGACCTCAGAACAAAACACAAACAACAAAGCAATTTAAAAAGTCTGATTAATGATTATAACTTTATGAATTTTTTGTTGTGATACATCAAAAAGCGGGCTTTAAAAACCCATCAAATATCAATTTTCTCCTCAATATAGATATCCAAGTATACCTAATAGAAAAAAGGCTTAATTTAAGCCTTTTTTCTATCGAATTTTAAACCTCATTTTTTTAAATCATTTTTTTTCAAAATAATTGCTGCCCAACCCTTTTCTGAACGCTCATTGATTATTTGAAAGTTTTCATTTGCGTATTTCTGAATAACTTTTTCTTTTTCTTCAACTTTAATTCCTGAAAAAATTACATAAGAATCTTTTTTAGCCATTTCGGAAATTTGAGGAATTAAATCTATTAAAGTGGGAAATCTCAAATTAGCAAAAATAAAATCGTACTTTATATTACCATTAAAAGAATCACTGAATAAAATTTTTTTCTCACAATTATTTATTTTTGCATTTTTTACAGCTTCATTTAAAGAGACAGAATCAATATCACATGCGTCAGTATACCCAATGCCAAATAAAGCCCCTGTAAGTGAAAGAATGCCCGACCCTGTTCCAATATCAAGTGCTTTTTTTCCAGACAAACAACCTCTTTGTTTATGTAAAACAGTATCAATACAATTAATAGATAATCTGGTTGTTGGATGAGTCCCCCTGCCAAAAGAAGTACCTGTCTCAATTGTAACTACAATTTCATCAGGATTATTTTTATATCTTATTTGCGGAGGCTTTATAATAACATGATCTGATATTTTTACAGGTTTACTATAAGAAATTTCGATAAAGGTTCTTCCATAGTCATTAGAATATTCGAGAATATTTTCTGATACAAGGTTGTTTAATATAAGATTAAACGCTTTGCGTTTCAGATTAAATTTTTGTTTAAGCAGCGTCAATAATTCAATTGGAGTAGTTTTTGTTGTTTCAGTACCGATATGATCAATTATAAACGAATTGATCATATCGGTATTATGATTTTTATCCATCTATTCTAATTCCACACCCTCTGCTTTCAACAATTCAGCATACCACCTGGAGTATTCAAACATCCCCCGGCATTTATCATTGTCATTCATCAAACCCAATGCAATTTCAAGTACACCTTCTCCAAAAATAGCAGAGTGAGATTCATCACGATGATTATGTAAAAACTCCCTTACCAGTTCCTGAGCAGTTCTTTTGGTAACATCCTGACGGATATCAATGGGATCTTTTGGCTCTGCAAACGGATCCCATTCTTCATAACCTTCTCTTAAAATCCTTTTTTGTCCCCTCTTACCCATAGAATCAAAAATTGATTTTTTTCTTACTTCTTTTTCTTCGTTAGAAAATATGTCCATAATCAACCTATTATAGTGGGTTTTACAAGACCAAGATACTCTTCATTATAATCAGTAATTATTGCCATTGACACAGGTGCAAGTATATCACCCATTTGTCTGTGTTTTGAGTTTTTATCTTTTACAAGCTGTTTTGAAATTTTGTATAATTTATTATAAACAATATCCATATTCAATGTAGGATATTCCTTCCCCTTATTAAAAGCAGATAAACCACAAATATGGGCAAACCCATTAGTGGAAGATGGAATACCACTAACACGGCATGCAATTGGTCTATATTCATACATTAAACATTTATCATTGGAAAACAGCGGGCATTTAACTTTTGCTTTGGATAATTTTGCTATTATCTCAAGATTGCCCTTCTCATGATCAGCTTTCTTAACAATATCTCTTTTTAATTTATATAACAGTCTGTCTATTTCTCCAGCCTCAGTTATAATATCGTGTTGTATTTTCCCACTAAATTTTTCGTTGAATTTTGTTTTTAGATACAATGCCTCGATAAACGTTAAATCAAAAACAGCAAAACAACATTCAGTACAACCGTTATTACATTTAACTTCATCAGAAAATTCATTTGACACTTTTTCAAAAACGGCGTCAACCTGCTCTACTAATGATTCATATTGTTTAAAATATTTTGAAAAATCCATTCCCAACCCTTTGTTTCACGTGAAACATTTATTTTCCTATACAAAAGGAATTAAAAATCCCATCTAGTACATCAATTTTCTTATTTTTTCCAGTTATTTCATATAATAATTCAAGTGCTTCGCTTAATTCTATAGCTATTAAATCATACGTAAGTTCATTTTGAAGGCCTTCTAAAATAACCTGACAATTTTTACGTATTTGTTTTATTAAATTGTAATGACGGGTATTTGGTATTATACTGTTTTTATCAACTGGTGAATCTTCAATAATTATATCCGTTATTTGTTTTCTTAAACCATCAATACCAATTTCATCTTTAACGGAAATTTTTACATGAGGCTTAATTGTGATATTATTTAATTTTTCAGATACAATATCTATTTTATTCTCTACAACGATTACCTTTTTATTTTTATTATCATTATAAAGTTTTATTAATTCGTTTATTTCTTCATCAGATATTTTATTATATCTATCGAACATAAGTATTAGGATATCAGATTTTCGAATATATTCATGCGTTTTTTTTATTCCAATTTGCTCAACATAATCTTCTGTTTCCTGAATGCCAGCTGTATCGGTTATAATAAACGGTATTCCATCTATATTTAAAAAATCTTCAATTATATCTCGCGTGGTGCCGGGAACAGATGTTACAATTGATTTTTCTTTATTAAGAAGATTATTAATAAGACTCGATTTTCCAGAGTTTGGCGGACCAGCTATAACTATATTAATACCATCTCTGAATATATTAGAATCCTTAAAATTCTGTTCAAGCTGTTTAAGATTATCGATAACATTCAATTTAATATTATTAATATGAAAATTTTCATCAATTATATCCCCAACATCGTCCGGAAAATCGACAACTGCTTCTATATTGATTTTTAAATCTTCAAGTATTTTTATAATCGTATTAATCTTCTTTTTTAAACCGCCCTTGATCTGAGAAACAGCCATATCGAGTGACGTTCTCGATTTTGCATTTATAATATCAATAACAGCTTCAGCCTGAGTCAGATCAATTCTTCCATTAATAAAAGCCCTTTTTGTAAATTCACCAGGTTGGGCTATTTCCGCGCCGCTTGATATAATGAGATCTAATATTTTCCTCAAGACAACAGGACTTGAGTGCGATTGAATTTCAACGACATCTTCCGCAGTATAAGACCGGGGACTTTTCATATATATAAAAAGTACTTCATCTATTAATTGATTATTATTATCTCTGATATTTCCATAATAAACATAATGTGTTTTATAATGATCGATAGTTTTTATGGGAAAGAATATTTTTTGTGCAATTAAAAGTGACTTATCGCCTGATATTCTTATAACACCAATACCACCTCTTCCTGCTGGCGTTGATATAGCGGCTATTGTGTCTTGAATCATTACAACCTCATGAATAAATAATAATTTAGAAATAAAAAAACCTGTTATTACTTTTATAAAGTAAAACAGGTTTTTTTGATAATATTTTTTTTAAATTAATTTTTTTTAGGTCTTCTTTTTCTTCCCTTTTTAGGAAATATAACAAGTCGTCTGTAATACCCTTCACCCATGCTTTGAGTTCTTATTTCTTTATTCTCCTTTAATGTCAGGTGAATAATTCGTCTATCCTGGGAAGACATTTGACTGATTGTAGAAGGCTTTCCGGTTTTGATAACTTTTTCAGACATTCTGATTGCCATCTTTTCAAGATTCTCTTTTCTTTTTTCAAGATAACCTTCTACATCAATCTGAACTCTTTTCCGTTCGAGGGTATGCTTATTAACGATTTTATCAACAAGATATTGAATCGCTTCTAATGTTTGACCTCGCTTACCAATAATAATAGCTGATTCACCACCGGTTAGTTTATATGTGATAGTGTCATCTTTTGTTTCTGTATCAATATGTATATCGTCAGTAATATATTTTAAAATCTTTTTTATTACTTCTATACCAATTTCTTCAGAAGATTTGCCTTTATAAAAATCAGAAATAATTTTTTCACGTTGTTCATATTTTTCTACATTTTCTGAACTTTTATTTTCTGGTTTTGGCCTGGAATTTGAATTAGCAGGTTTAATATTATTGCTTTTATTATTCTGCTTTCTGTTTTCCGGTTTTGGTGTATTATTTTGATTATTTTTTTGCTGTGTTTGTTGTTGTGGTTTATTACCATTCTTCTTAAAATTTTTATTTGGTCTGCTTTTTTTAGTTACTCCAAATGCTTCATCAACAAGACTTGAAATACTATCAGTAGTTTTTGCAGTTTCAATAATAACACTAATTTTTGCTTTTTTTCTGCCGATTATTGAGAAAATCCCACTAGACCCGGAAGAAATAATATCGTATTTTATATTCTCTTTTTTTATATTAAGTTGCTTACAAGCCAGAGCTATTGCTGCTTCAATATTCTTGCCCTCAAATTCTCTACAAGAATTCATTTAATCCTCCAGTATTAGGCGTTTTTTTTCATTACATAGTACTGCTGACCAATTGATACAAGATTGTTTACGAGCCAGTAAAGTACGAGTCCTGAGGAAAAATTTACAAAGATAACTGTCATAAATAATGGCATCAACATCATCATTCTTGCCTGCATAGGATCGCCGGCAGGTGGTGACATTTTTTGCTGTAAAAACATTGATGCACCCATAAGAAGTGTTAAAACAGGAATACCAAATGGAGGATCAAAAAATGGAATGGTAAAACTAAAGCTAAAGTCGAATAAACGGTCAGGTGCTGAAAGATCCTGAATCCAACCAAAAAAAGGTGCATGTCTCAATTCAATAGCTGAATATAGCATTCTGTAAAATGCAAAAAATATTGGAAGTTGCACAAGCATCGGAAGACAACCGCTTAATGGATTAACTTTATATACTTTATAAAGTTCCATCATTTCCTGATTCATCTTCTGCTTATCACTCTTATATTTTTCTTTTAATTCAGCTACGAGTGGTTGAAGTTTTTTCATATCGTTCATTGATTTGTAGCTTTTAGTACCCAATGGCCAGAAAATTAATTTAAAAAGTATCGTTAAAATAATAATGGCTATACCATAATTTGAAAAAACATTTGCATATATAAAGTTCATCAATAAAAGGCAGGGTTTGGCAATAAAATCAAACCAACCAAAATTAACAATCTTATCTAATTTATATCCTGTTTCTTTCAAAATACTAAGATTTTTTGGACCGGCGTATATTTTAAAATTTACAATTTTAGCATTTCCGGAATTGATCATTCCGGTTTCTTTTATAATCTGGTTCTCAATAATTCTGTTATCTTCATTATATTTGAATTTAACTGAGGCATCACCCTCACCTTCATCTACAGCAATTATTCCAGTTACAAAATATCGTTCTTCTATTGCAGTCCATTTTATATCGTTAGTATAAGTATCTTTATCCTCAATATTTTTTACTTTGATCTGTTCCAGTTTATTTTTCTGGAATAAAGAAGGACCCTCAAAAGCAAATCCTTTCTTTTCGGACATCTGGTTTTTTATAGAAAAATAAATTTTATCATTAATCGTATTATTTGAGCCGTTAGATATTTTCACATCCATATCTATAAGATACGTAACCGGGTCAAATTTGAAAATTTTATCAACTATAATCCCGTTCTTATCTACGAAAGTATATTTAATTTCTAAATTGTTATCATTTATGTTTATTTCTTTATCTTCGATATTACATTTAAAAATACTGTTTTCTTTTAGATTTATAGAACTGTTTTTAAAGAAAACATTAAAACTTCCGTTTTTCAATTGATCTGATAACAGTTCTTTTAAATCAGAGTCATTTTTATTTGTTTCATTGAATTTTTTTAATTTAAAACTTGTAAATACCGCTCCTCTATTTGAAATTTTAATTTCATATAAGGGTGTTTTAACAATTTTAGTTTCAATCTTTTGTTCAACTTCACCAACGTTATTTTCTGATAATTCTGTATTATTTTTGATGATTTGATCAGATACTATTTCCCCTTTTTCTTTTTTGACCTCCTCGACTTTAGAGTCATTTGGTTGAACAACGTCTGGTTTAGGCATTAAAAATTTTTGCCAAACAATTAAAATAAGCAGTGATAATCCAATCGCTAAAAATAAGCGCTTCTGTTCCATGATAACTCCTGATTGTTAACTGATTGCATCTAAAAGATATGAGAATAGTATAGTCTACGAATTAAGGAACGGGATCATATCCACCTGGATGAAAAGGATGACACTTTAAAAGTCTCTTTATAGTTAGATATAAGCCCTTTAAAATTCCATATTTTTTTAATGCCAGATATGAATATTCTGAGCAGGTCGGATAAAATCGACAGGAAGGCGGTGTTATTGAAGAAACGAATAATTGATAGAGTCTTATACTTAAAAGGAATAAATTCTTTATAAGTTTACCTGTCGTTGATTTTAAGAAAAACATTTTTTAAAGATTCAATTAATTCTTTATTTGTTTTACCTGCAGCAGATTTTTTAGCGATTATATTTATTTCGTAATTATTATTACCTGAATATTTATTTTGCCTGTAATAATCGCGTATTACCCTTTTAATTCTGTTTCGAACTACAGCGTTTCCCGTTCTTTTGGATACAGTTAATCCAATGCGTGATAATTCAAATTGATTTTTTTTGTATATAAGGTAGAAAGTACTATTTTCTACCTTTATACTTTTTTTCCTCAGATTTAAATAATCTTCTGTTTTAAGAATTCTAATTCTTTTTTTAAAGGAATATTCACGCAAAAATAATATCCTTTAATTAGGCTGAAAGTTTTTTTCTGCCTTTAGTTCTTCTGTTTTTTATAATTCTTCTGCCAGCAGCTGTTGACATTCTTAGTCTAAATCCATGTTTTCTTGATCTTTTAATTCTGCTTGGCTGAAATGTTCTTTTCATCT
>JQIA01000613.1_pt1 | contig 18524 bp, 15 predicted proteins | sample 811431 | NCBI WGS metagenome assembly JQIA01 (sample SAMN02998118, study PRJNA258478) | marine sediment metagenome | biome: marine; feature: seafloor; material: sediment; isolation source: oil-polluted sediment collected from 3 locations (0.5 km, 0.7 km and 0.9 km)... | place: USA: Gulf of Mexico ...
GCTCATTTCTTACTCCTTTTTTGATTAGGAGCTATAGCTTAACATACTGTCCAGTTTTTGGGGACCACCGCAGAATTTTTTGATGTAGATAGCGAACTATCACCTGGTGATCAGATATATGTGGAAGAGTTAAAAAATGCTGGGTTACCAATGGCATACATTTTATATAGTGACGGTTATACGTCTCCAGAGAAATGCCTTGAGATTGATCTTGACCAATTTATAAAAAGAAAAGGTGTTGGCCCTAAAAAAGTTGAGCAACTAAAACAATTTCAAGCTCAAGTCAAAAGAGAGAATGACTATGCCTAACGAATTCCTTTATAGGGGGTTTTTGCAATTGCATAAAAAACATTCGAAGTGGTAAAAAATTACAACCCCTCATTTAAAAACTAAATTAGGCAGTTTCGAGGGGCTTCTCAAAATACCCCATCATCATGATAAATGTTTTGGAAACGGCTTTAGTTTTCCTTCCAAAGCCAGTTGGTTAAGCTTTTTATTATTTTTAATTTCTAAATAATTAAAAATTACTGCTCGAGTCAATCCACCGATACCAAGTATTCCATGGCCAATTCCGCCTCGCTCGGTAGGTTTTGTAATTTGTCCAAATTTAGCAACTCGTTTTTGTATATTGTCAGTTGTCAGACATATTCCAACAACTTTTTTATCTTGAATCCAATAACAAAGCGAGTATTCGTCAAGCTCTGCCATAGGTGTTCTTTTTTTTATCGAGTCTAAAGCGAATTGAACAACATGTTGTCCTATTTTTTTGGAGTATTCTGCGGTAAGTCCTAAATGTTCATATGCTGCGTACATTCCATGAAGCTGTAAAGCATTAGCAAGGGAGTATAACCGGGGTGAATGTCTCCCTGGTGTTGGATTTTCTATTACCACCGTTCCACGGTCGGCCCATCTCTGAATAGTTTTAACCGGAACGCCATTACCAAGTAAAGCCACTACCCGAACAGCTAACCAGGGTTTGTTAAATTCTTCTTTCGTTATATCTTTCATGTTTTCTCCTTTTTTATATTCGTTGTTGTACCTCATTGAGGTATTACTGTCAAGTTTTATATTTAACGCAAGAGAATCTGTATTTATTAAAAAAAATTATTTTAGAGTGTTTTTGAAATCTGAATCTTAGTTATTACCCAATAACTAAGATTCAAATTTCAAAAAACTTTTTCTATAGCCCGGCAAAAATTATTTATCATGGAATAAGTTTTATTCGTCCAGGCTCTCTGGAATATATCTTAATTAAATTGTACGATTCTATATTACAGGAGTAATCTTATTACCTTTAATCTGGGTCAATGGGAAATCAATCAAACGTTTAAAATAAAAGCAGCCAGCTGTAGGTTGGGTTAAAACGTAAATAAAACGAAACGTTTATTATAGCAGTAACAATAAAATCAAAATAATTGTCCTAATAGGTATCAGCAGAGTGTAACCCAACAAATGCAAAACTCCTTAAAAATCGTGATAACAAAACAATAACATATATCATTCGAATTAACCCGTGTCGTTGAGCTAACAAATGTTGGGTTACGCTTCGCTAATCCAACCTACGGACTACATTTTTTCACTATTATAAAATATTTGGAGGGTCTCTTCATTGTGAAATCAGCAAATATGTGACTTAACTTCGAATGCCGTTTTTGATGGCATGATCAATCTGATCCTCCCCTCAGAAACTGTATTCGAGGTTAAACCACATCTTTTAAATTGAACGAGTTTTTAATGGTTTTTTACAATATCAACGAAAATCGTAGATTACAGATAAGAGATGAGGAGTACAACGATACAATAACCTGAAATAGTTGCGGTATATTGAGGTTTCACGTTACTTTTAAATGGTCAGTTGAAATAATAACGAATACCCACTCCGGCATCAATGCCGAGTCCAGCGTCCGGGGTCAATTCAATGACGGGAATGACCTCAATAAAAATGTCGACAGGATGATGCGGAAAATCATAAGTTACGCCTCCTACCGCACGGACTCCCAGCTCAATATCTTTCTTATTGTCTTTTATCTTAGCACCCAGCCCCCAATACATACCAAGTCGGCCGCTCCGGAGTTGAGGTAACATGTCCCATCTGTGGCCATCGATAATCTGCATGTACCGAAATATCACCAAAACCGAGAGTTGTGCCTATGGCATGGGTTTTATCTAACCAATAATTAACAGGTTATACTTGTCGGATCTCCAATAATAAGACTTGCTCCAAATTAGTATGGTAATGATTTACGCAGTGCACACTGTGGTCTGGTAAATTAGGAATGAAATAATCACAGGATATAAATAGTCATAAATGTTTCCTTTTTGAGGCTTTAACTGTCCAACAGAATTTATCATTGAATTTTTTAGATTGGAACCTGATATTTGGCTTTTTCTGGAAGTTTATTTACAAACACCGCAGAGTGAACAATTAGTAATAGGGCAGGGTGGGGATGTCTTGTTTTTCAGAGATCTCTTATATTCATTTTCAAGAAATGCTTTATTGACTCCGTGTTCAATAAAATCCCAGGGGAAAAGTTCAGAAAACGGTCGATCTTTGTGGACATAAAAATCAGTATCTAAAGTCGACTTTTTGTATATGTCTTTCCAGTTCCAGTTATTTTGAACGGCTTCAGTCAATAATTCTGAAACACGCCTGTCACCCTTTGAAAAAAGTGCCTGAATATATGCTTCACGTGGACTGTCAGCATTTACAGTCATGTTAGGGACACGTCTCAGCCCATTTTTTATTTTATTAATTTTCTTTTTTAAGATATTGACCTTTTCCATCGGCGCCCATTGGAATGGTGTGAACGGCTTTGGAACGAATGGGTTTACACTGATAGTAATATGACCTATACGACCCTTTTCTCTGCTTGCCTCAAGAAAAACTTCTTTTATTTCTTTACAGAATTCTATTGTCTCATCGATATCGTCATTTGTCTCACTCGGGAGACCAACCATTAAATAAATTTTAAGATTCGGTATGTCGGCTTTTACAAGTCTTTGAGTTGCATTTAAAACATGCTCTTTTGTTATGCCTTTATTAATTACTGCACGCATTCTTTCAGAACCGGCATCAGGAGCAATCGTTGCTGTTTTAACGTCACTTTTTTTGAGGACATTAATGTGTTCTTCGGAGAGGGCATCAGCTCTTAATGACGAAAAAGAAAATCTTACGTCCTTATTATCAAAACCTGTGCAGATTTTACCAATTTCAGGGTGATCAGAAATTGCGGTGCCTACGAGTCCAATTTTTTTTGAAACAGAAGAGCCCTGTACAAAACATTGTTGAAGAAATTTTGTATCCCTGAATCTGGGAGGACGATAAACGTAGCCTGCACTGCAAAATCGGCATCCGTGTGGACAACCACGGCTGACTTCGATGAGCCATGAAGAATCAAAGGCTGCTTCCGGTGAAACTACTGAACTGAATGTGGGAACATTTGAAAGATCAGTGAGAAATACGCGTTTAATTTTTTTTGGTACATCTACGGTGGTCTCAAAAGACTTAAGACTTCCATCCTGATTATACTCAGGTTTATAAAATATCGGCACATAAGCACCGGGAACATTTTGAGCCAATTTTAAAAGACATGTTTCTTTACTTAAAGACAAGTCTAAATGATTAAAAAAAGGTTCGAAAAGACTTTCTCCTTCGCCAATAAGGAAACAGTCAATAAAGTCAGCAACAGGTTCTGGATTTAAAAAGCAGGCAACTCCCCCTGCAATCAAAAGGGGGTGGGAACCTCCTCTGGCGTATGATTGCAGGGGGATGCCTGAATTTTGGATGATAGTGAGCATGTTAGGGAAATCATTTTCGAATGAGATTGAAAAGGCCACAATATCAAATTCTGCCAAAGATTTTTTTGACTCAATTGTTTTGACCGGTTCAATTTCATGTACTTTTCCCTCTGTGTTTATTTCAGGTAAAAAAGCTCGCTCACAAACGACATCATCGAAATTATTTAATAACTGATAGACACTTAAAAAGCCGAGATTTGACATGCCGACGCTGTACAGGTTCGGATAGACAAGAGCTATAGATAATCTACCAGACCAATTCTTATGTATAGCACCAACCTCAGAATTAGTAATTTTATCGGCTTTATTTGAGCTCATTTTATCAGTTATTTTTTTAAATGTTTTTTATTAACTCCATCAATAATTTAATTGTCTCAATCAGCTTTTTTTCTTAAAAAAGTTGGAATATCCAGAGCATCATCACTCATGGTGACACCTTGTACATCAGTTCCCAAAGAACCATTGGTGACAACTTTTCTGCTTACATTAGGATCTCCTGAATTACCCGACTGGATTTCCGCAGTAGTCAAATCACGTACAATCCCTCTTAACTGGTGGTCATGGATGTCATGTACAACACCTGGTTTAGAAGGTTCTCCTATACCAGTCGCAATAACAGTCACTCTCATCTCGTCACCGATTGTATCATCTATCGCCTGACCCCAAATGATTTCTGCTTCATCACCGACTTCTTCATAAATGAGGTCAGATGCCTCAGTCATTTCTTCAAGTGTCAGATCGCTTCCACTTGTAATATTAATTAAAACACCCTTTGCGCCTTTGATAGAGATGTCCTCAAGAAGCGGATGTGAAATAGCACCTTCGGCAGCATCTATAGCTCTTGTTTCGCCATAACCGACCCCAATACCCATGATGGCCATACCTGCTTTTTTCATGGTTGTTCTGACATCTGCAAAGTCAAGGTTAACAAGCCCTGGAAGCATGATAAGGTCGGTAATACCTTTCACTGAGTGGTGAAGAATCTCATCTGCTTTTTTGAACATTTCAATCATTGTTGCTTTTTTATCTGCAAGGCTTCTTAATCTGTTGTTTGGAATGGTAATTACGGTATCAGTATAAGCCTTTAAAGATTCAAGGCCGGCTTCTGCCTGAATCATTCTTTTCTTGCCTTCGAATGAAAATGGTTTAGATGCAACGGCAACTGTTAAAATACCCATTGACTTACATACTTCCGCTATAACGGGTGCTGCACCAGTCCCTGTCCCACCACCAAGACCAGCTGTTATAAAAACCATATGACTCCCTTCAAGGGCTTGTTTTATCACATCAATACTTTCAATAGCAGCCTCTTTACCCACAGCAGGATTTGCTCCCGCACCAAGACCTTCTGTTACTTTACATCCAATCTGAATTTTAGTTTCAGCTTTGGAATTTTCAAGAGCCTGAGCATCTGTATTGGCAGCAATAAATGTTACTCCAACAAGATTTGCATCTATCATGTTATTAATTGCATTACCACCTGCTCCGCCAACACCAATTACTTTAATCTTTGCTGAAGTCTCACTTTCTACATAAGAAAAACCCATTTCCCACCTCCGGTTAAAAAATAATAATTACGCCAGTTAATTATACATTATTAATTTGCTAATCTTTTACAGATCAGCACAAAATTCTAAATTACATCACCAAACCATTTTTTCATTCGATTGATGATTTTATTAAAAATATTTCCATCTCTGATTCTAAATTTATTTACAGATTCATTACGTGCCCCAAAAATTACAAGGCCAACGCCAGTTGCAAACATCGGGTTACTGACAATATCAACAAGTCCGCCGATATTTTCAGGTCTGCCAAGACGTACAGGAAGATCAAATACAGATTCTGCAACATCAGTTAGACCACTTAGGAGTGAAGAACCACCGGTCACAACAACGCCTGAAGCCATCGAGTTATCAAGACCAATTTTGAAAATTTCTCTTTTAGTCAGAGAAAAAATTTCTTCAACGCGAGGTTCAAGAATTTCACCCAGAATCTGTCTTGAGAGAGTTTTTGACTCACGACCTCCCATACCAGGCACTTCAATTGTTTCATTTGCCGGAATGTTTTCAGATAGACAACTTCCGTATTTAATTTTTATCTTCTCCGCATCAATTTTATTTGCCCGTAATCCGACGGCGACATCATTAGTTAGCTGATGACCACCAATTGCAAGGACAAATGTATGTCGAATATTACCACCTGAAAAAATTGCAAGGTCGGTAGTTCCACCACCGATATCAATTAAAGCAGTTCCCAAATCTTTTTCTTCATCTGTTAAAACTGCATGACCTGATGCAAGAGATTCCAAAACAACATCACAGACGTCAAGGCCGGCTTTGTTTGCACATTTGATAATATTATGTGCCGAAGCAACGGCTCCTGTGACAATGTGAATATTAGCTTCCAGTCTTACGCCGGCCATTCCTACAGGATTTTGGATGCCGCGTTGATCATCAACGATATATTCCTGTGGCAGGACATGGATGACTTCACGGTCCATTGGTATTGCAACTGCCCTTGCAGCCTCAATAACTCTGTCTACATCATTTTGAGTAACTTCTCTGCCTTTAATTGCAATAATACCCTGGCTGTTAAAACCAGTAATATGTCCACCCGCAATACCGGCATAAACTGAAGAAATTTCACAACCAGCCATTAATTCGGCCTCTTCAACTGCTTTTTTGATCGACTCAACGGTTGATTCAATATCAATCACGACACCTTTTTTTAGTCCGACTGAAGGATGTGTCCCGGTACCAATAATATTAATACCATGTTCAGACCTTTCTCCCACAACCGCACAAATTTTGGTGGTACCGATATCGAGTCCGACAATTATATCTTCACGTGCTTGCATGGTCGCCTCCAGATCCTTTCTTGGATAAATTATGTGTGTTTGTTTCATTTGCTGGTTTAATAACAATCCTGTCAGTGTTGACTATATCAATTTTTTCGATAATCAGTAGATCGTCATTTTTTGTTATAAATTTTACTACATCCTCAAGTTTATTTAATTTATCCTGGTAATCATCAAACCCTAATTTTACTTCTTTGATCTGACCGTCAGATAATAGAGTAAGTCCAAGTTCATGATCAACCCTGATAGTATGAACTTTTTTTTCAGAGATTTTACGGAATGTTTTACTTTGAATTTTTAAAATTTCCATTACAGCTGAGAGTTGACTTGTATCATTTTTAAACTCGTCATCACTGAATATATTTATATCGTCTGGCAGGAGGCCAGATATTATTGGCAGTTCATTAAATGGCTCTGAATATTTATTGAAGATGATACCGTCATGATTCATCAGGTATCTTTCATCAAATTCAACAATTGCAAGTGGAAGATGTTCCTGAACATTAATCTGTATTCTATTTGGCATTATTCGAAATAATTCCACTTTTTTAATCCATGGATGAGCAAGAAGACTCTGGTTTAAAACAGACAGGTTAATCTCAAAAATATTCATTCCATATTTTACTCTACCCTGTTTTAAAATATCTCCTTCAGATAGTCGGTTAATCCCTGATATTTCAATATATTCAGTTTCAAGTAAATCTGTTTGTGTGATCCAGCTGTAAGAAACAATAAGTATTGCCGATAACATGGCTATACATGTAAAAGCACCAATAACTGAGAAAATTGCAGCAAAGATAGAATTACCTTTCAGCTTTTTTTTCTGCTTCTGTTCAGGTGTTTTGTACTTGTTTTTTCTTAATTTTTTCTTTTTAGCCAACAATTTGGACCTCAGTTTCAAGTATAATTTGAAATTTTTTAAATACTTTTTCTTTTGCCAGGTCAATTAATGAAATAATTTCAGAAGCGGATGCTCCTCCGTTGTTTGTTATAAAATTTGCATGCTTATCTGAAATTTGTGCATTCCCGCTTTTTACTCCTTTCAAACCAGCAAGGTCAATTAATTTACCGGCAGGATTTTCGGAATCTGGATTTTTAAAAATACAACCTGCATTTGGCAGAGAAACAGGTTGATTTTTGTTTCTTGTTTTTAATAAATCATTACTTTGTTTTTTTAATTCTTCGATATTATCTTTCTGGAGTATAAAATCAGCATTAAAAATTACAGGGGCAGTAGTACTGTTTTTCCAGTCGAGTTTTCTGTATGAAAAATTTAATGATTCTTTTTTTACGGTCTTCAATTGTCCACTACCATTTAATATTTCTATTGATTGAACGACATCTTTCATTTCACCAGTGGCTGTACCGGCATTCATATGTATACTCCCACCAACTGAACCAGGAATACCTAATGCAAAATTTAGCCCGGAAAGACCATTGTTGATTGCAAAACGACAAAGCTTACTTAAACCTGTTCCTGAGCTGACTGAAACGATAACCTGATCATTCTCTATTTCTGAAGCTGTTATTTCAGAGTTGATTTTTTCGAAAGAGAGAACGATACCTTTAATCCCGGAATCTTTTACAAGTATATTACTGCCATTTCCAATTGTAAAAACAGGTGTCATTGTCTTGTTTGCCATATTGATTATTTTTATGGCACTCTCATTAGACTCAGGGCACACAAACATTTCAGCATTACCGCCAACCTTAAAGGTGGTATGAAGACTCATTGGTTCATCAAATTTTACCTGATTTGCAAAATTTTCAGTAAGCCAGTCTTTTATGTTTGTATTATCAGCCATTATTATATTACGCCTTCACCTTTTCGAGATATTTCTCACCAACAGTCAAAACATTTCCGGCACCTAATGTTAACAAAAGATCCTCATCTTTTAACTCTTCCTGTAAATACTCTACAGCTTTGTCAATGCTGTTGATGTACATGACATCGGCATGACCACGCTCTTTAATTTTTTTACAAAGAGCGTTTGCTGTTATACCTTTGATAACCTTTTCTCCAGCAGTGTAGATCGGCAGAACGATAAGTTTGTCTGTATTATAAAAAGCCCTGGTAAATTCATCAAAAAGAGCTTCCGTTCTTGTATATCGATGAGGTTGAAAAACTGAAACGATTCTTTTTTCCGGCCAGCTCTCACGTGCTGCAAGAAGGGTTGTTTTAATCTCAGTCGGATGATGACCGTAATCATCTACGACCATGACTCCGAATTCTTCACCTTTTTTTTCAAGTCTTCTCTTCACACCCTCTAATGTCTCGAGAGCACATTTGATGTGTTTAAAATCAATATTAAGTTCAATTCCTACAGCAATACTGGCAAGACAATTTGTAACATTATGAACACCCGGCAAGTTCAAGGTGATTTCACCCAGCTCAATATCATGATGCCAGACTGTGAAATTGCTTTTTGTACCCTCAAAAGAGATATTACGAGCCTGCAAATCTGCTCTTGTATTTAAACCGTAAGTTGTGTAACGCCCTTTGATTTCTGGAATAATTTCCTGTACAGCTTCATTATCAAGACAAAGAATCGAGAGTCCGTAGAAGGGTACTCTTGATATAAAATTAACAAATGCTTTTTTTATCGAGCTTAGGTTGTCATAAAAATCAAGATGCTCACGATCAATGTTTGTAACTATGGCTATTGATGGTGAGAACTTTAAGAAAGACCCGTCACTTTCATCAGCTTCTGCGACAATGAAATCACCAAGGCCATGCATGGCATTTGTCCCAACACTTTTTAAAACACCACCGATGACGACAGTCGGATCAAGGCCCGCTTTTTCAAGAATAGCTGCTGTAATCGAAGTTGTCGATGTCTTCCCATGAGCACCTGCAACTGCAATGCTGTATTTTAGTCTCATCAATTCAGCCAGCATTGTAGCTCTTGGAATAATTGGAATTGACAGTTTTTTTGCAGCTACAACTTCTGGATTGTTTTTTAAAATTGCAGTTGAAGTTACAATTACATCTGCACCTTTAATATTATTGTCATCATGCCCCTCAAAAACAGAACAGCCCAGGCCTTCGAGGCGTTTCGTAATACTTGTAGTGTTTAAGTCGGAACCCGAAACTCTATAGCCTAGTTTCAGAAGTATTTCTGCAATACCGCTCATTCCGATACCGCCGATTCCTACAAAAAATATATGATATTCTTTTTGATACATTCTCTTTTTTTATCCTTTCAATAACTCATAGCAGTCTTCAACGATTGTAGAGGCTGCTTTGGGTTTACCGTATTCTCTGGAGTTTTGTCCCATTGTTGCTAATTTTTCAGGATTCTTAGAATAAGAAATAATTTTATCCGCCAGTAATTTTCCGGTTAAAACATCTTCCGTAATCATTTCAGCAGCATTTTTATTGACCAGAATCTGACCGTTTTTTTCCTGATGGTTATCAGCAGCATGCGGAAAAGGGATCAGGATAGACTTATGCCCCATAGCTGTTATTTCAGCGATGGTTGTAGCACCTGCCCTGCAGATAATTAAATCAGCTTTTTCATACTGTTTTTCCATGTCATCGAAAAAAGGTTGTACGGTACAGGAAACTCCTTCCTTAACATATGTACTCTCAACCATTTCAACATCGTTGATGCCAGTCTGATGAATAAATTGATAATCATTTTTATTGTCAAGAAATGTGAGTGATTCGCACACAGCTTCATTAACATTATGAGCTCCCTGGCTACCACCAGAAACAAGTACTGTAAAAGGAGCGCTGCTTTTTCTCTCTTGTTGCTCTATAGCCAGAATTTCATTTCTGACTGGGTTTCCAGATGTTTTCACCGTTGTCATACTAAAGTGATTTGCCGTCTCACTAAATGATACATATATCCTGTCTGCAAAACGTGTCAGTATTTTATTGGTTATACCTGGAATAATGTTCTGCTCATGCAATACTATTTTTTTTCTCAGAAACCAGGCTGCAAGAGCAACAGGGCCTGAAGAATAACCTCCCACACCAACAATTAAATCTGCTTTGAATCTAAAAATTATAAATGCAGATTGTAATACTGCCGAAGGAAGCATAATTGCCGTCTTAATTTTTTTAAGAAAACCCATACCTTTAAGACCTGCAATCTTAATACTTTTATGATCAAATCCTGCTTTTTGAAGAATCGTTTTTTCAAATTGTCTGTCGGTTCCTGCAAACAGTATTTTACTGTTACTATTTGCCTTTAAAAACTCCTGAGCAATAGAAATACCTGGAAATAAATGACCACCGGTACCACCACCGGCTATGAGTATATTTAATCGCGACTTACTCATTATTTCCTGTCCTTCCAATATTCAAAAGAATACCGATTGCGACCATATTCATTAATAAAGACGTTCCACCATAGCTTAAGAATGGAAGCGTTAATCCTTTTGTAGGTAACAGTCCCATTGCAACACACATATTAATACAGACCTGAAGGCCTATAGCGGAAGTTAAGCCAGTGGCAAGTAAAGAACCGAATAAATCAGTTGTTCTTCGGGCAATGTTAATTCCCCGCCATATAATAAAAAAATAAACAACAATTATTGCCGTAACACCTAATAATCCAAGTTCTTCACCAATAACTGAAAAAATAAAATCTGTATGAGGCTCCGGCAGGTAAAAAAGCTTCTGATAACCATTGCCAAGGCCTTTCCCGATGATACCACCAGATCCAAAAGCCATTAATGAATGGACAAGCTGGTAACTTTCATCAAGCTGATATTTCCAAGGGTCCATAAATGCTGTAAGTCTTTCAACTCTGTAACTTTTGCTCATCATAACCCAAGCTGCAAAGGGTAATATTGGGATCAGTGGTAAGCAGAGATGTTTAATCCTAACGCCTCCGGCAAACATAATTACCCATGTTAAGATTCCAAGAATTGCCACTGAACCAAAATCGGGTTGTTTAATGATCAATAGACCCAGTATCGAAAAAACAACAAAGTGAGGTAAAAAACCTATTTCAAATTCACTGATGCGGTCTTGTTTTTTACTTAAAGAATAAGCAAGATAAATGATCATCGAAATTCGTGTGATCTCAGAAGGCTGAAGTGAAAAGCCGGCTATTTTAATCCACCTTGTTGCACCACCTGCAGAATGACCATACCCTGAAATATGAGTTGCGATAAGCAGCAGCATTGAAATCAGGATGAAAATGTAAGCAAAAGGTCTGTATCTTCTGTAATTAATTGCAGAGCATATATACAGGGCACAACCACCAATAATTGCAAACAAGGTCTGTTTTTTTAAGAAAAAGTAACTGTTGTTGAAGCGCTGTGCTGCAAGTGAAGAACTTGCGCTATATATCATCACTATCCCTATACCGGTGAGAAAAAGAACAAAAAACAGCAGAAGTGCATCGTAGTTTCCTGCAATTCTATTTGTTTTTTTTAACTCAACCATTTATCTTCGCCTTTAAAAGTCTAACTGAGTTTCTAAAAACTTCACCCCGGTGTTCATAGTTGTTGAACATATCAAAACTTGAGCAGGCAGGAGAAAACAAAACACTGCCTCCATCTTCTGTCAGTTTTTGAGCTTTTTCAGTCGCTTCTTCAAGGGAGGTTGCTTCATAAATTTTACAATATTTACCAAGAGAAGCAGAAATTTCGTTAGTCGATTCTCCAATCACAATAACTGAACGGACATGCTTTTCAATTGCATCTTTAAGAAGGAGAAAATTACCACCCTTGTTTCGCCCACCCATGATTAAAATAACTTTATTGTTAAATGCTTCAAGTGCTCTCAATACTGCATCAATATTTGTAGCTTTAGAGTCATTGTAGAAGGCGATGCCATTTATAGAATCAACATATTCAATTCTATTTGGAAGCCCTTTAAATGTTGATAGAACTGATTCTATGGCTTCAATTGATCCACCAGCAGTTATGACCGTCAACGCTGCGGCTGCAATATTTTCTAAGTTGTGCTTTCCAAAAAGTTTGATATTTGAAAGATCAACAGTAAATGTATCAATACCTGGTAGTTGAAAAGTAATCTTGTTTCTTCCAATTACAGCACTGTAACCAGAACCTTTTGCACCAAATATATATTTTCTGTTCTGAAGAACCTTGCTTAATTCAAGTGAGGTTTTATCATCACCGTTGATAATGGCAAAATCGTCTGAAGTCTGATTCTCAAAAATTCGTCCCTTTGATCTTGCGTAAGCATTTATATCAGAATATCTGTCAAGGTGATCATCTGTAATATTTAAAAGGGCGGCAATGTGTGGTCTGAAAACGTCAATTGTATCAAGTTGAAAGCTGCTTAATTCAACAACAACAAAATCACATTTCTCAGAGTTATCGGATATACCATTTTGTTTTTCACTGACAACTCTGTCTGCATATTCAATTAAAGGTGTTCCGATATTGCCACCTGTGAAAACTCTAAATCCGGATGCTTCAAGCATCATAGTAATTAGAGTAGTGGTCGTTGTTTTGCCATTTGTACCTGTTATTGCAATAATTGGTTCTGTAATAAACCGTGATGCGAGTTCAATTTCTCCAATAACCGGTACCAAAAAATCTTTTGCCTGCTTTATCTGAGTAATCGTATGCGGTACGCCAGGACTAACTACAATAAGATCCGCACACATAAATGTTTCGGCATTGTGTCCGCCTAACTCACACGTTGCCCCCAGCTCTTGGACTTCGAGAGCCGGGGGGCCTAAAACATCTGAGGATTTACTATCAGTAATGGTTACGATCGCACCCTGCTTTTTCAGGAAACGCACAAGGGCAACCCCTGACCTTGCAAGGCCGACAACCAGAATTTTTTTATCTTTAAGTTGCATCTACTACCTTAATTTAAGTGTGCTCACAGCAATAAGAGCAAGCATTATTGAAACTATCCAGAATCTTACAATTACTTTTGGCTCAGCCCACCCTTTCAGTTCAAAATGATGATGAATAGGAGCCATTCTAAAGATTCTGCGGCCATTGGATATTTTAAAATAACTAACCTGAATGATAACAGAAAGTGCTTCAATGACGAATAATCCGCCAACGATGACAAGAAGGATTTCCTGCTTTGTTATTACTGCTATTGTTCCCAGAATTGCTCCTAATGGAAGCGATCCAGTATCACCCATAAAAACCTGAGCTGGATACGAATTGAACCATAAAAAGCCGATACCGGCTCCAGCAATTGCACCGCAGATAATTGTAATTTCACCACCTGAAGGGACATATGTTATCTGCAGGTAATTAGCTATTTTCATATGACCGGCAACGTAGGCAAATACCATATAGGTAACGGCAGAAATAATAACCGGGCCTATTGCAAGACCATCCAGGCCGTCAGTTAAATTTACAGCATTTGAAGTTCCGACAATAACAAATGCAACGAAGAAAATGTAACCGACACCTAGATCAGGTGTAAAATCTTTGAGAAAAGGGATAGTTATTGTTGTTGAAAAACCAGGCGAAGTATAAGTTAACCACCCTGTAATAAGCGCTACAATCACTTGGAGTGTAAATTTACCCCTTGCACTTAATCCCTTGCTTCTTTTTTTAACCTGCATCAGGTAATCATCTGCAAAACCAATCATTGTAAAAGACACAGTGGAAAATATGACGATCCAGATATAACGGTTATATATGTCCGCCCACAGGAGAGTTGATATGATAATTGATCCAATTATCATGATGCCGCCCATTGTTGGTGTTCCAGCTTTACCTAGATGTGACTGAGGCCCGTTATCTCTAACATATTGTCCGATCTGGAGTTTTTGAAGTTGTTTAATCACCCATGGCCCTAAGACAAAGCAGATTAAAAAAGCGGTTATTGTTGCATAAATTGTTCTGAAAGTAATGTAACGGAAAACGTTAAACGCTGAAATTTCCGTATGCATTGAATATAATAAATGGTAAAACATTTTATTCCTTTACGCTTTTTCTGATAAGGCCTCTACAATTTCTTCCATAGCCATGGCTCTCGAACCTTTAACAAGAACCCAATCGTTCTTATTAAGCTTTTTTAAAATAGTGTTAATAATCTCTTTTTTTGTCCCTGTAAATATGTATTCAGGCTTCATGCCGGAATTTATAGCGCCATTCGAAACGTACTCAGCATTAACTCCGGTCACGTATAGTTCTTCAATTCCGTTTTCAGCAGAAAAAGAACCTATTTCTTCATGCAGTTTAGTTGTGCTGTCACCCAGCTCAAGCATGTCGCCTGAAATAAAATAACCTTTGTTTTCTCCTTTAAGTTTTTTTAAAGTCGATAGTGCTGCTTTCATAGAATCAGGGTTTGCATTGTATGTATCATCTATTACAAATGATCCCTTTTTCGTTTCCACTACATTCATCCGACCTTTCACTGGAGAGAATGATTCAAGTCCGGTTACAATCTTTGTCATGCCAATCCCTGCTGAAATACCAGCGGCGGCAGCAGCCAAAGCATTTTCAACCATAAAGGTGCCCGGTGTCTTTAACGTGACTTTCGTTGAAGACTCTTTGGTTTTGATGTTAAAGCTGACACAGCCGTTGTTCAACTCAACTTCAGATGATTTGAGATGAGATCCACTCGAGTTACCGAAAATAACCAGTTCCGTATTAATATCCATTGTCAATTCTGAAAACAGAGGTATCATGCAGTTGACAATGGCTGTGCCGTTTTGATTGATCGTACTAAGAAGCTCCGCTTTTGCTTTGGCAATATTTTCTATCGACCCAAGTCCTTCTAAATGTGCATTGCCGACATTGATTATAATACCAATGTCAGGAGCCGATATTTTACCAAGTCGGGCAATTTCACCTGGTGCGTTCATTCCTAATTCAACAACAGCCCACTCATGTTTTTCACTTAGCTTCAATAAAGTAAGGGGAAGTCCGATTTCGTTGTTGAAATTGCCCGATGTGGCATGTGTTAGATATTGTTGTTCAAGGATTGAAGTAATCATTGAACGTGTAGATGTTTTTCCGCTTGAACCAGTTACTGCAATTACTTTTACACCGGCTGCCATTCTTTGGGAATGTGCAAGATCACCAAGTGCTTTTACCGTATTATCGACAGCAATACAGGTGATTCCGTTTTCTCCCCATGTTTTAACGGGGAACTGGTCAGCCTTGTTTTTGTCAATAATAAAACCTTTGATACCTGACTCGACAAGTCCCGTGACAAAGTCATGAGCATCATGATTTTCACCTTTGACAGCAACAAAAAGATCATTTTTATTTATACCGCGTGAGTTAATAGAAACACACTCAAATATGTTATCTGATTTATTGCAAAGAAGTACACCACCTGTTGCTTCAACAAGTCTTTCCGGTGTAAAAGGTATTGGGGTTAAATCAGTTGACATATTTTTCCAATGCTCTTTTTGCTTCTTCTCTGTCATCAAAATCAATTGTACCAGAATTTGTTATCTGATACGTTTCATGTCCTTTTCCAGCAATTAAAACAGAATCGCCTCTTTTAGCAGCATTTATCGAATACTCAATTGCTTTATGTCTGTCTGGCTCAATATAGTGAAGCTTATTTTTATTGCTCTCTGAAAATGCAATACTGTTTCCGTTAAATTTTTTCCCTTTGACACCTTTTAATATCTGGCTGATAATGATGTCAGGGTTTTCTGATCGTGGATTATCAGACGTGACTACGATTCTGTCACTATGATTTTCAGCAATTTCTCCCATTTGTGACCGTTTGCTGTTATCCCTGTCACCGCCACAACCGAAAACACAAATTACTTTTCCGGAGGTAAGAGGCTTCAAAGTACTTAAAACGTTTTTAAGCGCATCGGGAGTATGTGCATAGTCTACAAAAACAGAAATTTTCTGGTTATTAACAATTTTTTCAAGTCTACCGGGAACATTCACATTCTCGATGCCGTCTTTGATTATGGAAAGAGAAACTCCTGAAGCGATAGCAGTACCTACTGCATTTAAGATATTTTCCAGGTTGTGCTCACCAATAATTGATGAATTGATTTTGAATTCGCCTTCGGGTGTTGAAACTGAAGCTTCAATTCCATTTATTGTTAATGATACATTGTGCGGGCCTACATCAGAGCCAGTATCACCGGTTGAGATAACCGGATAACTCAGTATGTTTACAAGCTCTTTCCCGAAATCATTTTTATTGTTTACAACTGCCGTGATTTTTTTTGTTTCACCTGATACTGGCAAGTGTTCTGTAAATAATTTTTTCTTACATGTCCAATAACTTTCCATTGTGTCATGATAATCAAGATGATCCTGTGTTAAATTTGTAAAAACTGCAGTATTGATCAGGCAACCTTCAATTCTATCTAGGTCTATTGCATGAGATGATATTTCCATCACAACATGAGTAACTCCGTCACACTTCATTTCAAAAAGTATTTTTTGAAGATCAAGAGATTCAGGTGTTGTCATCGGATTTGGGAATTCTTTGTTGTTATATCTGTAATTAATTGTTCCGATAACGCCGGTATTAAAACCGGCTTTTATGAAAATACTTTCAAGGATATATGATATAGTCGTTTTACCATTTGTACCGGTAATTCCGACAATATTAAGCCCGCTGGATGGATTATTGTGGAAAGTTGATGCCACAACTGCGAGTGCTTTTCTGGAATTGGTTACACTGAAAACAAAAGCGTCATCATGCTCAATCAATTCTTCACAGATGATGGCTGCGGCACCGTTTTTCACTGCATCGTCAATGTAATTGTGACCATCAGCAACAAGGCCCTTAATAGCCACAAAAAGCCCACCTTTTTGTACATCCTTTGAATTGTAATGAATTGAACAAATTTCTGGATCAAATGACGTCGATACAGTAGCTTCATCGTATCGTGCAAGGTGTGAAATTGATTTTAACAGGTTAGAAAGATTCAATTTTTTTCCTTTTACTTCTTTGAGCTACAAGTATATTCCCTGAGTTATCATGAACTTCAGGTTCAACGTTTAAGTAGTTTAGAGTGTTATGTACAATTGCCTTAAAAGCCGGAGCTGCAACTGTACCGCCATAATGATTTATTGTTGGTTCATCCAGAACAACTAAAACTGCAACTTCAGGATTCTTTTGAGGTGCGAACCCCACAAATGATGCAACATATTTATCTTTTGAGTAACCGCCTTTTTTAGAACTCTTCTGTGCGGTGCCTGTCTTACCGCAAACTGTATATTTTTTTAATCCTGCATTAACACCTGTGCCGCCTTCTGTTACTGCAGTTGCTAAAATAATTTTTAATTTATCTGTTGTTGTTTTTGAAATAATACGCTTTTCTTTTGGTTTGTTAAACTCTCTGATGATTTCGCCTGATGGTGACGTTATTTTACTGACAATATGTGGTTTTACATAGACGCCACCGTTGGCAATAACTGACATGGCGCTTAAGAGTTGTACAGCAGAGACTGATACTCCCTGTCCGAAAGAAATTGCACCGGTATCAATCTCTGACCATCTTGAATAGTGTGAAAGGATACCTTTCGTTTCTCCGGGGCAGTCAATATCTGTTTTTTGACCAAATCCAAAATCCTTCAGCGTTTTGTAAAGAGCCTCTTTACCAATCGATTCAGATACTTTTACCATCCCGATGTTACTTGAAAATTTAATGATTTGCTGAATTGACAGCCATTCTTTTGGGTGAGTGTCTTTTATTTTATTTTTACCAATCTGATAAGAACCATTTTCACAGAAAAAAATAGAACTTGGTGTACTCATTCCTGACTCAATTGCAGCAGCCACAGGAAAAATCTTTAGAGTGGAACCAGGTTCAAAAGAATCTGTTACGGCTCTGTTTTTCCAGATTTTCGGCCCGTAATTATTGTAGGCATTTGGATTAAACTCCGGGTACTGGGCAATGGCTAAAATTGCGCCTGTATTCGGGTTCATTACAACAGCTGTCCCAAAATTTGCATCATATTTTTCTGTTGTTTC
>JQIA01000614.1_pt1 | contig 18522 bp, 18 predicted proteins | sample 811431 | NCBI WGS metagenome assembly JQIA01 (sample SAMN02998118, study PRJNA258478) | marine sediment metagenome | biome: marine; feature: seafloor; material: sediment; isolation source: oil-polluted sediment collected from 3 locations (0.5 km, 0.7 km and 0.9 km)... | place: USA: Gulf of Mexico ...
CTTAACAGCTGAATTTAATTTTATATCTGAAAAATCTGGTTTCATACTTCTTAAGATTTTAATGTTTTTTGAACTTTTTGCTGAATGCTAGAAAGTGCTACAAGAACATCTGTTCTCATATTTACAACACCGTCTAAACCAGCTTCAGTTAATTCGTCCATATTTTTTGGAGCACCGGCTAATAGTAATACTTTATCAGTATTAATAGCTCTAAATGCTTTTATAAAGTCAACAGCAGTTTCATCGTAATCTTTATCAGAACTACAAATAACTACAACATGAGCATCACCTTTTGCACTTTCTGAAGCCGCTATTTCTGCGTTTTCAAAACTTTCTTCTTGATGAACATCAAAACCACTTACACCAATAAAGTCATACGCAAAAGCAGCTCTTGCTTTACGCATATTTAAATTACCATAACTAGCTAATTGTACAATTGGACGCACATTTGTATCTGCTACTAATTCTTCAGTAACTCTTCTCATTGCTTCAATTTCTAAAGAAGCTCTTCTTGGAGTTAATACTTTTGAATTTTCTTCACCTCCTTTAGAAAGTAGTTCTGTAGCAACAGTTTCCATTAAGTTTGGGTATTTATTAATACCTACCATTGGAGTTCTACGCTGACTGATTAGTTTTAATTTTTTTAAACGAATTTCAGCAATTTGTTTTTGAATAGTTTCGTTTTCAAAAGCAGTATAAAAACCTCCATCAGCTTCAATTGCTTGAAATAACTCTAAAGCTTTTTCTGCAATTTTAGAACTAACTTCTTCAATATAGTAAGATCCATCAACAGGATTTGATACTTTACCAAAATAAGATTCTTCTTTTAAAATAGTGGTAATGTTACCAGCTATTCTACTTGAAAAATCAGAAGGACTTTTAAACTCTTTGTCGTAAGCATCAATTAAAACAGCATCTGCATTACCTAATATTGCTGCCATTGCTTCTGTTGTACAACGCAACAAATTTGTTTCAGGATCTGTTACTGATTTACTCCAAATAGAAGTTTTTGCAGTTATTGTATTTGAAAAATCTGCAACTCCATATTTAGTAGTTACTTCTGCTAATAAGTTATTAAAAGCTCTAAATTTTCCAATTTCTACAAAATATTCTAAACCTATTGCTAATTCAAAATTTAAGTTATCAAATATTGCTTGAACTTCAACACCTTTTTCTACTAGTTTTTCAGTTAAGAAAACTAAAGAGTTTAAAGTATATGCAACTTCTTGAACTTGGTTTGCACCTGAATCTAAATATTCTGTTCCAGAAATTGTTATTGCTTTAAAGTTTGGAAACTCTGATGTTAATTCAACTAATTCAGCAGTAACTTCAACTAGACTTTCATCAAAAGTACCTGTTGTTACATAACCAGAAATTAAGTTTGTATCAATAAATCCTTTTAAGTTTTTTCCTTTAGCAAAAGCTACTAAATCTTTTGTGAAATCAACGGTGTTATTAAATAATTTAAAAGAAACTGTTATTTCATTTAAATCTATCCCCTCTAAAAGTTCTTCTACAGAGACAATTGTGATTAATTGAAAAATGATACCTGTTATACCTTCTTCAATAGCTTTTATAGCTAAATCGTTTCCAGATTTAGCACAACAAACAGCAATACCTCTATAGTTTACTAGAGTTTGAGAATTTTCTCCTGTGTTTTGAAGTTGCGTTATTTCATTTTCTGTATTGTAACAAGGTTGAATATTGATACCCGTTAAGTTTTTCCAAACGAGTTTTTTATCAAAATCAGCCCCTTTTAAATCTGCGGTTACTCTTTCCATCCACTGCTCAGTAGAAACTGAAGGGAAATCTGAAAAAAGCATTTTATTTTTATCGCTCATTATGTGTGAATTTATTAATAATATAAATTTTACAGTTCTTCAAAATTAAGCTTTAAAGAACTGTAAATTTAACTAATTATTTTGTCATTAAACTACTTTTAAATCTTTCAAAAATTGCTTTATCCAATTCTTCTCTATGGTCTGGATGTGCAATATCTCTTAGTGCTTGAGCACGTTGTTTTAAGTTTCTACCAAACAACTCAGCAACACCATATTCTGTAACTACAAGGCGAGCATGTGCGCGTGTAGTAACTACACCAGCTCCTTGTTTTAACATTGGTGTGATTTTAGAAACACCTTTTCCTGTAGTAGAAGTAATTGCACAAATTGGTTTTCCTCCTTCAGATAATGCAGCACCACGCATAAAGTCCATTTGACCACCAACACCAGAGAACATTCTTGGTCCAATAGAATCTGCACAAATCTGACCAGTTAAATCTACTTCAATAGCAGAATTAATAGCTGTTACCTTTGGATTTTGACGAATTATAGAGGTGTCATTAACATAAGCAATGTCTAACATTTCAATTTCTGGATTGTCATCCATAAAATCATATAAACGACGTGTTCCCATTGCAAATCCTGATACTATTTTATAAGGATTTACTTTCTTTTGAGAACCGTTTACAACTCCTTTTTTCACTAAATCTACAATACCTTCAGAAAACATTTCTGTATGTACTCCTAAATTTTTGTGATTATGTAAGAACGTTAAAACTGCGTTTGGAATACCTCCAATACCCATTTGTAATGTTGCTCCATCTTCAATAATTTCTGCAATGTTTTTACCAATTGCTTTTTCAATTTCAGAAGGATCTACAAATTTCATTTCGTATATTTCTTCTGAAATTTCAACACAAGCATCAAATTTGTTGATGTCAATTTGTGCATCACCAAAAGTACGTGGCATACGTGGATTAATTTGAGCAATAACTTTTTTTCCTTGCTCAATACCAGAAAGTACAATATCTACAGATACTCCTAAAGAACAAAAACCATGTCTATCTGGAGGTGAAACATTTACCATTACCACGTCTAAATCCATGTAACCTTCACGGAATAAACTAGGAATGTCACTTAAGAAAATTGGAATGTAATCTACTGTATTTCCAATCATTTTACGAACATTTCCACCAATGAAAAAAGCATTGGTATGGAAACTTTCTCTTAATTCTGGTGCTGTATAACCACAAGCGCCTTCTGTATGTAAGTGAACTATTTCAACATTTCTTAATTCTGGAGCTCTTGCAACCATTGCATGTATTAATGCTTGTGGTGTAGCAGAACCTCCTTGAATTAAAACTCTGTCTCCTGATTTTATTAATTTAACAGCTTCTTGTGCTGTCATTTTATTTGGTATTTCCATTTTAGCCAAAATTAAAATTTATTTATTGATTTATTTTTTAATTAACATATTATTTATCCTAAGAAACTTAATATAATACCAGCAGCAATTGCTGAACCTATTACTCCTGAAACATTTGGAGCCATTGCGTGCATTAATAAATAGTTACTTGGATCGGATTTTAATCCTTCTGTATGAACAACTCTTGCACTATCTGGAACTGCAGATACTCCTGCTGCACCAATTAATGGGTTTATTCTATTATCTCCTTTTAAGAATCTATTCATAAACTTAGCAAATAGTAAACCACCACAAGTTGCAATAACAAAAGAAATTGCTCCTAAACCAAATATCATTAAGGAATCTTTTGTAATAAAGATATCTGCTTGGGTTGAAGCTCCTACTGTAACACCTAATAAAATTGTTACAATATCAATTAATTTAGTACGTGCTGTATCTGCTAAACGTTCTGTTCTTCCAGATTCTTTTAACAAATTACCAAAGAATAACATTCCTAATAATGGTAATGCACTTGGAGAAATAAATGTTGTTAATAACAATGCAACCACAGGAAAAATCATTTTTTCTTTTTGAGTTACCGCTCTTGGTGGTTTCATTTTAATTTTTCTATCTTCTTTAGATACTAACAAACGCATTAAAGGAGGTTGAATTACAGGAACCAAAGCCATATAAGAATAGGCAGCAATTGCAATAGGACCAATTAGATTTTTTACTGTTGTACCATCAGGTAATATATTAATACCATTTGCTAATTTAGATGAAAGGAAAATAGCTGTAGGTCCATCTGCACCACCGATAATACCAATTGCTCCAGCTTCAGGAAGTGTGAACCCTAAATACAAAGCTCCCATAAAAGTAGCAAATACACCAATTTGAGCAGCAGCTCCTAAAAGCATTAACTTAGGATTTGCAATTAAAGAAGAGAAATCTGTCATTGCTCCAATTCCTAAGAAAATTAATGGTGGATAAATTCCTTTTACCACTCCAAAATATAGGTAGTTTAATACAGATCCTGTTTCATAAATACCTGTTTGATTTCCGGCTACAAAAGGAATATTACCTAATATAACACCTGTACCAATAGGTATAAGTAGTAAAGGTTCGTAATCAAATTTAATTCCTAAATAAATGAAAACAATTCCGATGATAATCATTATTAAGTTTCCAGAAGTTACGTTAGCAAAACCAGTATAACTATAAAATTTTGCTATTCCTTTAAATGCTCCTGCAAAAACACTCACACTTTCTTGTGGAGTACTATCAACTTGTACAGTAGTTACTGCACTGTTGTCTAAAGAATCAGTATTTGTGTCAAATGCTAATAATGGTCTAATTAATAATAATAATGATAAAACACAAAATATTATAATTACTTTTTTCATGTTTATAGTTTTATTCTAATTCTATCATTAATTCGTCTTGTAAGACCTGTTGTCCAACGCTAATTTTTATATTGGTAATTGTACCTGCTTTCTCACAAACAATGTTGTTTTCCATTTTCATTGCTTCTAAAACAAGCATTCTATCACCAACATTAAGAGTATCACCCACCTTTACATCAATAGATAATACAACACCAGGAATTGGCGCAACAATTCTTGTTTTTTGAGACTTAGGATTTACTTTTAAAGGTTCTGCAGGTCTTTTTGATGCAGCACGAACTAAAGTAGGAGTTTTTGTTTTTTTAATTTCCTCTTTCATTATCACCTCATATGAAGTACCATTAACTTCTAAATTAATAATATTGCCCTCATGAGATTTTATATTAACGGTATAGCCGTTATGGTTTACTTTAAATTTATAGCTTTTCATCTCTTATAATCTATTTTGAATTCCATAAATTTTAGAACTCCAAGGTGAGTATGTCTTTTTCACTTGTTTAATAGTCAAAATTGCGTTTTCGTGGTCATGTTGTTCATTCATATACATATGAATTGTAGCACCAATTGCTGCAGCAATTTCTCCTGTAAAATCTTTATCACTTTTTACCTTAATTTCACTAATTTTTTTATCTTTTCTTTTGGTAATAACTTTATATATATAAAGCATTACTGGTAATCCGTATTTAAAGAAAAGAGCTAATGTTACTAATGCACTAAAAACAATTAGCAATCCCGTAATTAATATAACGTAACCTTCACTTATTATGTCTGGGTTTATTGTTAAGTATGTCATTATAATGGAATATTTGAGTGTTTTTTTGGTGGGTTTACATCTTTTTTATTTTGAAGTAACTCTAGTGCTCTAATAATTCTGAAACGTGTATTTCTTGGCTCAATTACATCATCAATGAAACCGTATTTTGCAGCCTCGTATGGGTTTGCAAATTTCTTAGTGTACTCATCTTCTTTTTTCTGAATGTAATCTTGTTTTTCAGTAGCATCTTCAATTTTTCTGATATTAGACCCTTCTAAAACTTCAACAGCTCCTTTAGCTCCCATTACCGCAATTTCTGCAGTAGGCCATGCATAATTCACATCTCCTCTTAATTGTTTACAGCTCATTACATCGTGTGCTCCTCCATAAGATTTACGTAAAGTAATCGTTACTTTAGGTACTGTAGCTTCACCATATGCAAATAATAATTTTGCTCCGTGTAAAATAATTCCACCATATTCTTGACCAGTTCCAGGTAAGAAACCAGGTACATCTACAAGAGTTACAATTGGAATATTGAAAGCATCACAAAAACGAACAAATCTTGCTGCTTTTCTTGAAGCATCAATATCTAAAACACCTGCATAATATTTTGGTTGATTGGCAACAATACCAACAGGTCGTCCATTAAATCTTGCAAAACCTACACAAATATTTCTAGCATAATTTCTGTGAACTTCAGTGAATTCGCCATTATCAGCAAGTGTTGATATTACATCAACAATATCATAAGGTTGATTAGGATTTTCTGGAATAATTTCATTTAAAGAATCCTCTAATCTATCAATAGGATCATTACATTTAAGCATTGGAGCTTCTTCTAAATTATTAGAGGGTAAGTAACTTAATAACTTACGCACCAATAATAGATTTTCTTTATCATCTTCTGCTAAGAAATGAGAAACACCTGATCTAGTTGAATGAATTCTCGCTCCTCCTAATTGTTCTGCTGTTACTACTTCACCAGTTACAGTTTTTACTACTTTGGGTCCAGTAACAAACATATAACTTGTGTTTTCTGTCATAATAGTAAAATCTGTTAAAGCTGGAGAATAAACTGCTCCACCTGCACAAGGTCCTAAAATTGAAGAAATTTGAGGAATAACCCCTGAAGCCATAATATTGCGTTGAAAAATCTCAGCATAACCAGCTAATGATCTTACACCTTCTTGAATACGAGCTCCACCAGAATCATTTAACCCGATTAATGGTACACCAATTTTCATTGCCATATCCATTACCTTACATATTTTTAAGGCATATGTTTCAGATAATGACCCACCAAAAACAGTAAAATCTTGAGCAAAAAGGTATACTATTCTTCCATCAATTGTACCGTGACCAGTTACAACACCATCAGAAAGATAAATTTGCTTATCTAAACCAAAAGATTTTGTTCGATGCGTGACAAACATGTCAAATTCTTCAAAACTATCTTCGTCTAAAAGGATATCAATGCGCTCTCTAGCTGTTAATTTACCTTTAGCATGTTGCGAATCGATACGTTTTTCTCCACCACCTAACTTAGCTTTTGCTCTTTTTTCTATAAGCTCATTAATCTTATCCTGATTTGCCATAAACTATAAATTTGCTTAACTGCTTTTCTTAATTTAGATTATTCTTTTTTTGAACAAAGTTCTGTAAGTACACCTAATGTAGATTTTGGATGTAAAAAACCGATGTCTAATCCTTCAGCTCCTTTTCTAGAAACTTTATCAACAAGTCTTACCCCTCTTTCTTCTGCAGTTTTTAAGGCTTCGGTTGCATTTGGAACTGCAAAAGCGATATGATGAATACCTTGCCCTTTTTTCTCAATAAATTTTCCAATTGGTCCATCTGGTGATGTACTTTCTAATAATTCAATTTTTGTTTGACCTACCATAAAAAAAGCCGTTTTTACTTTTTGATCGGCAACTTCTTCAATTGAATAGCATTTTAACCCTAAAACATTTTCATAATATTTTATAGATTCTTCTAAATTTTCAACTGCAATTCCTAAATGTTCAATATGCGAAATATTCATAATTATGTTTTTTTATATGAACAAATTTAGGGCAGTACTATATTTTAATATATGATAATAATCATACATATAATTAGATAACTACAACGATGTAAATTTCAAAAAATCATTGATTTTAAATTCAGTAATTATTTTCTTTTAAGATAAAAATAAATTGTAAAACATTGAAAAACAACCATTAAGTCATGTTTTAGATTTTAAAAAAGATGAATTCAATATTATTTTTTAATCAAAAAAGTCTATATTTTTAAAAAAACAACCCTATTTTTTTTAGTTTTATTTATTAAAAAAAAGCAGTTTTTAGTTTTTCTTATTATAAAATCATTAATTATTCTATTAAAAAACATGCCCATAGATATAATAATAAATGAAGTTAAAATGTGAGAATTACAAATTTTCATAATTTAGGTTCGTATTTTTTAATATTATCTTTTTCAAAAGTTTATGTTGGATTTTCCAACTCAGTTACATTCACTTTTAGGACAATAAAAAACATTAAAAATTTTCTATTTATTTTTTTGAGCATTACAGTATCTTCGCGCGCATTATGTGGATGTACTTAGGACTTTTAGCAGCTTTATTTTTAGGATTACATAATTTATGTAAAAAACATGCAGTGCAAGGAAATGAGGTTTTTCCTGTGCTGTTAGGAACCATTGGGTCAGGATTTTTAGTACTCCTACCCTTTTATATTGGTTCTGTTTATTTTCCTGAATTTACACAAGAATTAGGATTTTACATTAATTCTATTCCTTTAAAGACACATGGTTTTATTTTTATAAAATCTATGATTATGACAGCTTCTTGGGTTTTGGCTTATCAAGCTTTAAAACATTTACCAATAACCATCGTAACTCCAATTAGGTCTGCAGGTCCTTTTTTTACTTTTATAGGTGCAATTTTAATTTATAATGAGCAACCTAATTTTTTACAATGGATTGGTTTTTTCCTTATTATTTTCTCTGTAGTCCTCTATTCTAAAATAGGAAAAAAGGAAGGCATTAACTTTAAGAGAAATAAATGGATATTCGCCATTATTGCCGCAACGTTTTTAGGTGCTTCAAGTGGTTTGTATGACAAATTTCTCATTCAGAGTTTATCATTAAACCCACAAACACTGCAATTCTGGTTTTGTTTCTATACCGTTCTAATCTTATTGGGTATTTTATCATTTACATGGTTTCCGAATGTTGAAAAACGAAAAGCGTTTAAGTTTCGATGGACTATTATTGCTGTAGGTATTTTATTACAAGCAGCAGATTACTTTTATTTTAAAGCATTACAAGATCCTGATTCTTTAATTATGCTTTTATCAGCTATAAAACGCAGTCAAATACTAATTGCTGTAGTGGTTGGTGGATTCGTATTTAAAGAAAAAAATAAGCGTAAAAAATTAGTGCCACTGATTGGGATTATGATTGGGGTATTTTTAATCTTATATGCTTCTTCTTCATAAAAATTAAGATTATACTTTTATCAACAGTTAAATAATGTTAAGATTATTTATCTTCAGTTTCAATCATTTTAAAAAAGAAGAAGTAAATATTAAAGCATGTTAAAAGTTTCGCTTAGATTTAGTGAATAGTTCTTATTAAATGTTAATAGTCTATCTTACAAAAAAATCTATGAAACATATTTTAAGTATTATGATTTTTTGTGTTGCATTACAAAGTCTTGCACAAAATTATTTCGATGTAGTAAACCTAACCTATATTAATACTCCATCAAATGATTTTGAATTTTCTAACGGTGATACTGCCGTAGAGGAATTAAATTTAGAATTGAATTTTCCTATCATATTGAATAAGAAAACAATTTTATTAACGGGGTTTTATGCGAATAAAACAATTGTACGCTTAGATGCAAGTGCCACAAATTCTGATTTACAATTTTTAGGGTTAAACTTAGGTATTAATAAGACTTTCAATGATACATGGTCTGCCACATTTATGGCGTATGCAAAAATTGCTTCAGACAAATTAAAACTTACTAGTGATAACTTTCAATTAGGTTTTTTATCCTTATTTACTAAAAAGAAACGTGCTGACTTAAAATATAAATATGGTGTATTTTTAAATAACGAAAAATTCGGATTAGCAGTAATTCCAATTTTTGGTTTGTACTATTTAAGTACTAATAAAAAGTTTGAAGCCAATCTAACATTACCAATCATTGCTGATATTAATTATAAATTGAATAAAAGATTATGGACAGGGTTTCGTTTTGATGGTATTGGAACCACTTACAATTTAAGTGATCAAAATTATAGTAATAATGGCGCTTATGCTTCTAAAAGTTCTATTGAATTTACAAGTTATTTAAGATTCAAAATAAATAAATCGTTATATTTTAACACTAAAGTGGGCTATGCTTTTAATAGAAACTATAGAGTATATGAAACGGATGATAAAATAGACTTAGCAGTTACTTCGTTATATTTTGGTGATAGTAGAACTCAATTGAATGAAAATTTCGCAGATGGTGCTATTTTTAAAATAGAATTATTATACAGACTTCACTTTGATTAAACAAAATCTAAAATATATAACCTCCATTTATTCTGAAAACAGCCTTTTTATTGTCTAACTTTAATACTTCTTTTAAAAAAATATAAAAGTTTATTTTGATTGTCCGCAAAACATCATAAATATAACAATATAGTGGTACCACAATTTTTAATGAGAAAAAACAATTATTTTTCCTCTGCGGAAATCAGCGGGATGATCTCCTAATTAAGACTTTATATTTCTCGCAGATTACGCAAATAACCGCAGATTTTTTAGTTATGATAAAAAACGGATATACAGTAAGTTTATTAATTGTCTTCTTAAAACCTTAATTATTTAAAAATGAAATCTATTAATTGTATTAATTCAGGTTTACCAAAAACATTGAATTTTTTATAGATATTACGTAAATGAGTTTTTACAGTATTTTCTGAAATAAACAGTTTTTCTCCGATAATTATATTAGAAGAACCAAGTATTAATGATCTTAAAACATCCACTTCCCTTAGCGTTAATGGAAAAGATGTGTAATCATTTTCTTTTAAAAATCTGTAATAAGGATCTATAGAAACGGCTGCCTTCTTTAGTTTTAGAATGGTTAAAGCAGCTTCAATTTCAATAATTTGAAAAGGTTTGCTTAAATAAGCTGAAGGTCCTAATTTTGCAGCTTCATGTATAGTTTTAGTATCTTGATTTGCGGTTAAAAAAATAAATGGTTTTTGTTTTTTTCTGATAACTTTTGCTACATCAATTCCTGTTAATTTATCCGCTAAAAAGATATCAACCAAAGCAAGATCAAAATCCCAATCTGTTTCTGCTAAAAAATCTTCTCCACTATGATACGTTCCTACCACTTTGTAACCAAGTGAACGAACTAATTTACTAAGATGCATTACCACAAATAACTCATCTTCTATTATTATAATTTTAGATAACATCTTTGAATTCAAATTTATGATTACCTGCTTTTTTATCTAATTGATAATTAACACCCTTAACTCTATTTATTAATTGATTCAATAACAAACTACCTTTGCCCTCAACCAATGATTCTTCATGTGGAGAATTATCATTATATTCAAATATAAAATAATTAGGCATCGATTTAATAGTGATACTAACTATTTTAATTTCAGAGAGATTATGTTCTATCGTATTGGCTAGTAATTCGTTTAAAATTAAGCCAAAATAGACAATACGTTCACTATTAATTTTTACAGGATAGATATTTTTAATAATATGAAGTGTATTGGGGTTCATAATACTGTATAATCTAATTATTTCTTTAAAATAAATATCAATACTAACATACTCATTATGCACATCTATATATAAATGTTTATGCAAGACACTAATTGTCTGTATTTTACCCGAAATCTTATTCAAAGCTTGTGTTTCAGACTTACTCGCTTTATCAGTAGAATAATCTACCATAGATAAAATCATTTGTAGATTATTTTTAATCCTATGATTACTTTCAACCATTAGCATTTGAAATTTTTCATTACTAATTTCTAGACTTTTCGCCATTTTCTTTTTTTTAACAAATAGTTTTGCCACTATGATCATTAAAATTAAAAAAACACTCATAAAAACTAAAAGAATATTATTATTTCTTCTTTGCTCTTTTGATTTTTTTTCTAGTTCTGTAGCTTGGTCTTTGAACTTTTCTGTGTCATATACAACTCTGTAGTCTGACATATTTTGGTTATTTCTTTGTTCTAAAACCTTGTGAGCAGCATCTTTTTCTCTGAGCATCCACTTATAATAAGAAATAGAATCATTTGTTTTTAAATATCTCGAGGCAATATTTTTGTAGAGCGTTTGTTGCACTCCAAACCAATTATTATTCTTTACAATACCTAATAATTCTTTAATTATTAGATCTGCCTTCTTTATTTTTTTTTCTTTTACTGCAATCGCTAATACATGACACATAACCACAACATAGTTATTATTATCTTTTACTTGTTTAAAAAGAGTAGCTGATCTTAATAAATAGGGTTTAGCTTTATCTAAACTCTCATTTTGCATTTTAAAAAAACCTAATTCATTGCACAAACTAGCTTCTTCTGCATAATATTTATTTTCTACCGCCAGTTTTAAAGCTATTCCTAAGTATTTTTGGATTGAATCTTTTGGGAAATTAGTGATTTTTTTATCACTTTCTGCATACAATGCAGCTATTCTACCTAGTTTACGAACATGAAGTTTAAGATATTTTTTAGTGCCAGTTAGTTTACTTAAAATTTCTAATCCTTTTTTTTGATCCGCAGTTCTACGCATCATTTCCCCCATAGAAATTGAAGTATCTAGGAATTTTTTTTCCCAATTATTTTTACGAGCAATGGCAATAGCTATTTCTAATTCTTTGATACTTTCTGAATAATTACTTAATTTATTCAGCTCAATTGCATTGCTATAATGGAATTCAAATTTAGTGTTATCTGAAACTTGACCATATATTATTGAAGTATTGAAACTTAATAATAAAGAGGTGAAGCAAAGATATCTTAAAATTGAAAAGCGTTTTATCATAAAAATAAAAGTTAGAAAGATTCTATATGAATAGAATAAGACTAGTGTTTCTTGTTAGTTCTTGATTATAAATGGTTTATTTGAGAATAAATTCTGATGCAAATTCATCATAAAAATATACTTGACAAACAAATATAGTTTATTAGATTATGTAATATCAACTAGATTAGTAATATCACCCCTTAATAATTAATTAAATCACAAGTTCTTTAAATAAAAAAACGCTGTAAATGTCTTTTTATAGATTAACATTTACAGCGAAAAATTTTACTTTTATTTTTTCTATAGTTAACAACTATAATGATACTTCATGTTTTGTTTCGTGTAGCTTTTTAAAATACCTAAAGCTTTTAATTCGTCCATAATAGTATATAAAACTAATATTAAAGATATGTTTTCTACTTTCTTTAATATTTGAAAACTTGTTAAATGATTGTTTTTTAATGCTTTTAAAACTGTTTGTTGCTTGGTAGTTAATTGTAAGTTTTTCATAGTTATGGTTATTTTGTGTACGTAAATATAGCTTGTTTTTTTGTTGATTTTCTTATTATATGGTAAAAAGCATTTAATTATGTATGAATTGCAGTTATTTGTAGATTAATTGTACTATTTTTTCATCAGCAATTTTCTACTAGAAATTTTAGTTCTTTACTTTTCTATCTATTTTTAGTACATCTTTTTATTCTGTTATATTATAAATCAAAATCCATATTAAAAAAGAATGAACATTCATTTTTATATTTTATATTTGCTTTCCAAATAGGATTGTATTGAAATTAACAAAAAGTATTATAAAAAGAAAAGCACTAGTTGATGCAACAATTCAGTTAATAAATGAAGATGGTTTCCATAATGCCCCCATGTCCAAAATCGCAAAACTAGCAAGTGTTTCACCTGCTACTATCTATCTCTATTTTGAAAATAAACAAGATTTAGTCAATAAAGTATTTATAGAAATTAAAGAAATATTCACAACATTTATTTTTGAAACTTATCTAGAAGAAATGACGGTTGAAGATGGTTTTGAACTTATCTGGAGAAGAATTTCATTATTTAAACTAGAGCAATGTAAAGAAGCCATGTTTTTAATGCACTGTGATTTTAATCCTATTATTGATAAAAAAATAAGAGAAGAGGGAATTACACATTTACAACCCCTACTAGACCTTTGGCAACGTGGTAAAAATGAAGGAATTATTAAACCCATTTCAAATTATTTACTTTTTGCTTATGCTATCAATCCTATATCAACACTTTTAATTATGCAACAACAAGGCATTTATACAATTAATCCTTCTGATATAAATGAAGCTTATAAAGCAGCTTGGGATGCAATAAAATTATCAAAATAAAGAATATACAAAACAAGAATAAAGAAATAATTATGAATAATTTTCAATTTAAAAACCCAGTAAAAATCATTTTTGGAAAAGAAACAATTGCTAAAGTAGCAGATGAAATTCCTAAAGATGCAAACGTACTTCTACTTTATGGTGGAGGAAGTATCAAAAAAAATGGAGTCTATAATCAAGTGAAAGAAGCTCTAAAAGACTATTCTATCACTGAGTTTGGCGGGATTCCAGCGAATCCAGAATATGAAGTGCTATTAGATGCTATACAAGTAATTAAAGAAAACGACATTAATTATTTATTAGCTGTTGGTGGTGGTTCTGTTATTGATGGAACTAAATTTTTATCCGCTGCTGCACTTTATAAAGGTGATACACCTTGGGATATTCTTAAAAAAAGCATTAGAACAGAAATAGGAATGCCTTTTGGCACAGTACTTACGATGCCTGCAACTGGTTCTGAAATGAATTCTGGAGCAGTAATTACTAGAAGAGAAACAAAAGAGAAATTAGGAATGGGTGGTCCTGGATTATTTCCTCAGTTTTCAATTTTAGATCCTAATGTAATTTCATCTATCCCACAAAGACAATTAGCAAACGGAATAGCAGATGCATTTACACATGTATTAGAACAATATATGACGTATCCTGTCGGAGCATTATTACAAGATCGTTTTGCAGAAAGTGTATTACAAACGTTATTAGAAGTTGCTCCAAAAGTTTTAAAAGATCAAACAGATTATGAAGCTATTTCTAATTATATGTGGTCTTGTACAATGGCTTTAAATGGATTATTAATGCAAGGTGTACCTACAGATTGGGCAATTCATGCCATCGGTCATGAGTTAACTGCACTTTATGGAATTGACCATGCAAGAACATTAGCAATTATTGCACCTAGTCATTATGCGTATAATTTTGAAACTAAGAAAGATAAATTAGCACAATATGCAGAGAGAATCTGGAATGTTACAGAAGGAACTTTAGAAGAGAAAGCTAGAATTGGAATTGAAAAAACTGAAAACTTTTATAAAGGTTTAGGAATAGATACGAAATTATCTGATTATACAGCAGATTATGAAGGAACTGCTGAAGAAATTGCCAACCGTTTTAAAGAAAGAGGTTGGATTGCTTTAGGAGAACACAAAACTATAACTCCTGAGAAAGTTGAAGAAATTGTAAAAATGGCGTATTAAATAAAGCTATAATGAAAACCACTTACCTTTCTGTTAAGTGGTTTTTTTATTTGATTAATTGATAGTTTGTAATAAACCAATGCCAAATGTTTTACATTTTCTGTGGATTTTTTATTTTTAATGAACCAATCAGTAAAAACACTAGAAAAGGAAATGTAAAATAGCTTATAATGTGATACGATTTAAAATTTGTAAAACAAAAACTGAATAAACTTGGTGCAATCGCACTTGCAATAACCAAAAAGCTCATCACTTTACCTGTAATCGATCCTAAATGCTTTCTACCAAAGTAACGAGGCCAAGTCACTGCATTTACAACAGAAAACAATCAATTCAAAATTCCTAAGCCAATTATTAATAAGTAAATTCCTGCAGCACTTGATAAAAATAATAATCCTAAAGAAGCTATTATTCCACTTATTATCATACTGTATAAATATATTTTATGATTGATATAATCGCTTAATATATTACACAATGTAGAAACCGAAATGGCAATGACTGAAATTGGTAAAAACACAGCAATTGCTTGTGATTTAGTGTAATCTTGACTTGCAAAAATTGATACAATATGAAAAGTAAAGCCTGTAATAAAAAAACTATTAAAAGCTAATGTTAAACCAAACATCCAGAAAGAACGTGTTTTTTTAGCCTCTTCTAGCGTGTAGTTTTTTTCTGTTTTAGGTGTATCAATTACTTTTTTCTTTTTATTAAATCCGTCTGGAATTAAACCAAAATCTTCAGGATTATTTCTATAAAATTGAATGATAAAAAAACTAAAGATACATAAACAAATTGCTAAAATTTGCCAACTGATTTCCCAACCGTGATCATCAATTAATTTATTTATTAAAATTGGTGAACTAGAGAAACCAAGCGAAACAGTTATACTACTAATGGAATTCATTTTTCCTCGGTTTTTATCAAACCACATCATTACCATATTTCTAGAAGACATGGTTAAAACTCCTTGTCCGCAAAAGCGGATACAAAAAAACAAGAACGTAATAATGACAAAGGAAATTAACCACGAATCTGTTTGTAATAAGGATTTAAAAAAGTTGGTGATTTCTACAGAAACAGAAAATACAAGTAAAGAGATTCCTAATAATAAAGCTGCAAAAAAAGCGACAAAACGCGCTCCATATTTATCAAATAAAACCCCTGCTTTTGAAACAAAAAAAGCACTCATTAAAGTACCAATTAAATAGGCATTACTAAATTGATTTCTAGTTAATCCTAAGGCATCTTTTACTGGATCTGTAAAAACAGAAACTCCAACAGTTTGGCCAGGAATACTTGCTAAAATACCAATACTGCCAAAAAACAAAACTACATATCCATAAAAGAAGGGTGTTTTTTTAGGATTGATAAAAGAAAATTTATTAGGATTTTTTATCAGTAATTTCATTTTCTAAGAATTTATGAATTTAGATTTATACCAAATATTTAAAATTAGACCTCCAATAATTAAAGCGATGCCCAAAAGACTGTAAATAGTATAGATTTCTCCAAAAAGAAAAACACCAAAAGTAGCTGTATAAATTACCTCAAAATATTTAATAGGAGCAACAATATTGGTTGATGCAGTTTGAAAAGCTTTGGTCATGTACACCTGACCAAAATAGCCAAAAATTCCTAAAAGCATTAGAAGTAGCCATTCTATTCCTTTAGGATTTACCCAGTTATTTATAGAAAGTACGCCTCCAAAAACAGTTGCAAACATCATAAAATAGTTTACAATTACAATTGGATGTTCACTTTTACCAATTTTATTGATAATTACAAAAACAAGACCACTAAGCACAGATGCTAATAAAACAAGAATTAAACCGATTGTATTTAATTGATTATCAAAACCTTTTAATACAAAAACTCCCACCAATGAAATAAAGAAAAACAACCATTGTAAAGGTTTTATTTTTTCCTTCAATAAAAAAACAGCAAAAACTGCTGAAAAAATTGGAGCAATATACCTCAATGAAACTGCGGTTCCGATAGATAGATATTTTATAGACATAAAAAACAGCATCATCGATGTAGTGCCTGCTAATGCTCTTGATATTAGTAATTTATTATTTTTACCAATAATCGGTATTTTGTGTTTTAGTAAAAATCCGAAGGTAAAAAAAAGAGAACCCAAAGATCTAAAAAATACAATTTGATAGGTGTTTACATCAGATAAATATTTAACAGTTGAGTTCATACAGGCAAAAGCGAGTGTGCTTATCAACATATACTTTATCGCCTTTTTTACTTCCAAAATTGATTTCTATTTTCTTTTTCTAGAAGTAATAAAATAAACCCCTGTTAATAAAACCACAGATGCTAAGATTGATTGTGTGGTTAAAATTTCATCTAAAAAATACCATCCCATAAATAAAGCAATTACAGGATTTACATAAGCTGATGTTGAAACTTTTTCTGTTGGAACTACTTTTAATAAATAATTGAAAGCTGTAAAAGCAATGATTCCTCCAAAAATAATTAATAAAACCATTGATACTTGAACGTTTCTACTCCATATTAATGGTGAGGTCCAAGTTTCATCTAAACCTAAACTTATTATTGATAAAACAAAACCCGCCACTAACATTTGATAACCTGTACTCACCATAAAACTTTTTGGCAAATCTGCTTTTGAGACAAATACACTTCCATAACTCCAACTTAAAACGCAAGTTAGCATCATAAATATGCCTAATAAACTTCCTTCAGAAGTGGTTAATTCTTTTTGACTTACCAACAAATACATACCCAACATACCCAATCCAACACCAATCATAGATTTTTTTTGAAAGGGTTTTCTATCAATTAATCGTAATAAAAACAAAACGAAAAGTGGTTGTGTAGACGCTAGTAAAGCACCAAAACCACTATCAACATATTTTAAAGCCCAAACAAAAACACCATTACCATAAACCAAGAAGAAAAAAGACGCTATTGCTGAGTTTATGAATTGTTTTTTAGAAATAGTTAGTTTCTGTTTTGAGATTATAGCAATACCGATCATTAAAATTCCAGCCACAAAAAAGCGGATAGAAGCTAAAAAAAATGGTGGCAATTCTGTAACCGCCACTTTATTAAATAAATAGGTAGATCCCCATATAACATAAATAGCAAAAAACGAGACAATTATGAGTACTTTATTTTTTTTCACTTGTTGTAATTAATTGCTCAAATATAGTTGTATAAATAAAGTTACCACTCATTTTATTTATAATTTACTTTTTATAAACTGATAACCGCTTCTTTTATATTTAAATACCATTCATTAAAGTTATTCAAACTAATATTAATATTTCTTTTAAATAGAAAATCCTCACTTGATGTGAGGATTTCTTTAAGATCTTATGTGTACATCATAAAGCAAATGTAAAAACTATTTTTCTTTATAATTACTCTTTATTAATGAGCTGTTATAATACCAAACAATACTACTTCTGAACCTTTCTCATAATCATCATTCCATTTCTGTATATCCGTTTTTTATCATAACTAAAAAATCTGCGATTATTTGCGTAATCTGCGAGAAATATAAAGTC
>JQIA01000615.1_pt1 | contig 18502 bp, 15 predicted proteins | sample 811431 | NCBI WGS metagenome assembly JQIA01 (sample SAMN02998118, study PRJNA258478) | marine sediment metagenome | biome: marine; feature: seafloor; material: sediment; isolation source: oil-polluted sediment collected from 3 locations (0.5 km, 0.7 km and 0.9 km)... | place: USA: Gulf of Mexico ...
GAGGAGAATCAAGCGAACTCAATAGCGTTTGAATTTTTTTCCCCGCACCTGCTCCAGGTTCAATGATTACTGCATTTTTTCCAATTTCATTTGCAAGTTCTTGTTTTATATTCTCTAAAAGCAGTAATTCAGTTCTGGTAATGTAATACTCATCAAGCTGACAGATTTCTTCGAATAACTGCGATCCTGTTTCATCATAAAAATATTTACATGGCAAAGTCTTTTGAGTTTGTTTTAGTCCATCTAAAACATCTTTGAGAAAAACTTCGTCGACTTCTAATGCCAAGTTATTCTCGTGGGGAAAAAAGGAATCGTGATTTACTTGATCGTTAGTATTTGTAGCTAGATAACTATCATCCATTATAAACTCTCCGCTAAACGTATTCCTGAATACTGCCATGAAGCATTTGGGTAAAAAAAGTTACGATAAGATGTTCTAATATGATTTTCTGGTGTCACTTTTGATCCACCTCGTAATACATATTGATTAACCATAAACTTTCCATTGTATTCACCGATTGCGCCTTCGACTACTTTGAAGCCAGGGTACGCGCAATAACTACTAGAAGTCCATTGCCACAAATGGTTAATCATTTGATCTAGCTTAATTTCAGAACGAGCTGCCACTTCCCACTCTTGTTCAGTTGGTAGTCGTTTTTTAACGTAACACGCATACGCATTAGCTTCAAAATAACTAATATGTTGCACTGGTTTATTTAAGTCCAACGGTTGCAATCCAAAAAGGGTGAATTGAAACCACTTGCTATCTCTCTTAATCCAATACATAGGGGCTGTCGTTTTATTATCTTTGATTAATCCCCAAGCTTCTGACAGCCAGTAACTTGCATCTTGATAACCGCCATTCTTGATAAAGTTAAGATATTCACCGTTAGTCACTAACCGAGATGCAAATTTGAATTTTTCAAGATAAGATTGGTGTTGTGGGCCTTCATTATCAAAGTAAAAAAATTCATCTTGGTGGCCTATTTCATATAGTCCTGCTGTAAATTCAACCCAAGTTAAAGGTTGATCAATATATAGATTCCTATTACTGCTTCTAATGTTAGGTTTATATTCTGGAAAAGTGGGATTTTGAAATAGAGCATGTTTAATATCCGTGTACATCAGTTCTTGATGCTGTTGCTCATGATTGATCAGTAAGGTAATTAGTTGAGTCAAATTTTTATTGGTTAGCGCTTCAGTACTATCTATTAATTCACACATCGCATCATCTACATGCTTTCGATACGACGCAATCGATTTTATATCGGGACGACTCAATAACCCACGTTGAGAGCGTGGAAATTGGTCTCCAATAGCATTGTAATAGGAATTAAAAAGGTACTCAAAATGAGAGTCAAATGCTTGAAAGTTTTTATTTTGTACTTTTAGAATAAAGGTTTCAAACGCCCAAGTTGTATGGGCCAAATGCCACTTTACGGGTGAGGTGTCGGGCATAGACTGAACCTGCATATCTTCTGCCGAAAGAGGCTCTGCGATCGCTTCACTTCTTTTTCTGACATTTAGATATTGCTGTTTTAATTCTTCACAGATAAAACACCCACACTCAAAATATTTTTTAAGAAATTTTAATATAACATATCAAAAGATTTAATTGAAATTGAAAAAATTATTTTTGATCTTCGCCTATTTCCATAGTACGAGCTTTCGATAAAGCTGAAGCAATTAGTCCTGCAGGAATTGAAACGATACCTAAGCCAATAATTAAAATGAAAAAAGTAAATATCTTACCACCTGCAGTGATCGGATAAATATCGCCATAGCCAACGGTGGTTAAAGTTATGACTGACCACCAAAGACTGTGAAATATTGAGCTGAAAGCTTCAGGTTGCGCTTCATTCTCAAAATAATAAATACCAACACCTGATAGATAAAACATTGCCATGGTAGCAAATAGAAATAACATCAACTCTTCTCTTGCGATAGCAAATGCAGATTTGAATCGATTCATAGCGGCATTGTATCTAACTAATTTTAAAATTCGAAATAGACGAAATAATCTAAACATTCTAACTGCACGCAAATCTAAACCTGTTGATAAATAGAAAGGTAAAATAGATAAAATATCGACAATCCCAAAAAAAGAAAAAACAAATTTTTTCTTGCTACTAGCAACAATAAATCGAGAAATATACTCAATTGTAAAAATTGACACCGTTATTACTTCAAACATTCTCAAGTAATAGCGAGTTTGCTCTTCTAAATTAGGTAAAGTTTCAATCGAAAAGGTGATTATCGAAAGAATAATTAGGGTTTGCATGGTTAAATCAAATGCTTTTCCCAGCCTTGTATCCGATTTTTCGATGATGCGTTTAATGCTGGGCATTGGTTAGTCCTTATTTCTATAAAACCTTAACAAATTATCTGCAATTATTAGACGGAATTTAAACTATGCTAGTATAGATTTTTTTTTTGATAAGATGTTCGATATTACCGCTTTAAACTATATAACAAAAATAAGGAGAAAACTATGAATGACGAAGCATCAAATATGCAAATTAATGAAATACCCTCTTGGTTTAGCGTTGTGGCTTGGATAGCATTCGTTTGGAATCTTATGGGGGTCGCTGCATTTGTGGCTCAAATGATGATGACACCTGAAATGCTTGCAGCATTACCTGAAGTTGAAAGAAAGATGTATGAAAATATACCAATGTGGGTAACTATTGCATTTGCTTGTGCTGTGTTTGGCGGAGCGACGGGTTCGCTCTTGTTAGCTTTAAAAAAGGCTATATCATTCTCTGTGCTGATTATTTCTTTGATGGGTGTTATTGTACAAATGTATCATTCGTTTTTTGTGATTGACTTAATGACTGTTTACGGACCTGGAAAAGCGATTATGCCAGCAATGGTAATTATTATTGCTACGTTGTTAGTATGGCTCGCAAATGATGCCAAAAATAAGGGATGGATTTCTTAATTTGATATGAAGAAGAGAAATGTTTTAGCATATTTCTCTTCTTCTTTATTATTAACTTACTCTATGAAGTGCACATACCTTATTGCCTGACGGGTCACGTAAGTAGGCAAGATATAAATTACCAATGGTTCCTGCTCGTAATCCTGGAGGCTCTTCGCAATCAGTGCCACCATTAGCAAGTCCTGCTGCATGCCATGCGTCTGCTATTTCAGTTGATTCAGCAGCAAATCCAATAGTGCTACCGTTACCGTGACATGCGGACTCACCATCAATCGGTTTACTTATCGCAAAAACACCGCGTTTATCCATATAAAAACAACGACCTTTTTCGTCGACTACGCCAGGTCTATATCCCATGGTAGCTAAAATAGCATCGTAAAACTTCTTTGACTCTTCAACGTTATTTGCGCCGACCATTACATGACTGAACATATCTCTTTCCTATTGGTTACTTGTTAAAATAATAATATGAACACGATTCCTGATATAAATTAAATAGGAATCGATATTGATGATGTTTGATTCTAAAATATTTTGACTACTTATTGCTGAATGTTACAAAACAGTTTTTACCCTGATCTTTCGCTTCATACAATGCCTTATCTGCTTGGTTAAGTAAAGCTTCGTCGCTGATAGGTTGTTTAGGATCAAAATTGGCTACACCGATACTCATTGTGACGTAGGGTGATGCTGAATTCCATTCGTGAGTGATTTTTAAGGAAGAGACAACTTTTAGCATTGCGCTGGCTATTTTTTCTGAGCCTTCTGCATTGGTATTGGGAAGAATAATAACGAATTCTTCTCCGCCAAATCTAGCGATAAAATCTTTTTTTCTTAAAGATGAATTTTTAAATGCATTAGCGATATCTCTTAAACAATCATCACCGGATAAATGGCCATAATGATCATTAAAACTTTTAAAACAATCAATATCCATCATTAATATTGATAGCGGAGAGTTGTTTTCTATAGCAGTATTTATTTCATTAGACAAATGTTCATCAAGGCTCCGTCTATTGGCTATTCCCGTTAAACCATCTGTTAGAGATAGTTCATGTAATGATTGTTTTTGTTCTTCAATTTCTTCGATTAACAAATTAAAGGATTGTGCTATATCAGAAATTTCGTCATTGCCCTTCAAGTTTAAAGTTAAATCCCCACCATTTATGCGGTTTAAAACGCGATAGTTTAATTTCACTAACCGTTTTATTATTCTTTGATGCAAAAAATAAATAGCTGCGATCAAAAACAAAATAGATAATATAGCCATCAATTTAATAAAATCAGATTCTACTTTTATAAGTGTTGTGGTCTCTTCTGCATCCTCTAAAACAGCGACATTTAAATTTTGTGATTGAAATTGTACTTGTCGAGCAAAGTCCTTCACAAGATTGTGAACGAAATTACTACGTCCTGTTGCTTGGCCTATACTCCTCAACTCGAGAATCTTTGTAGGTAACATTCCATCAGAATTAGTTAAGACATCCTCTAGTTGATTCACTAAAGCTAAAGTTTCTTGATTTTTGTCCAGACTAAGTTTGTGACTGTTTTTTATTAAAATTTTAAATTTATTTTCAATGTTGTTTGATATTTGTCTCACGTTATTAAGTCGATTTGTTGCGAGCACCTTACTAGATAATGTGACTATTTCTGTATAACCTACTACCCAGGAATAAAATAATTGTTCATCAGATTTTAATCTTCGACTAACTAAAAATTGGTCTATTGACAATGACATCACTTCTGAATGTAGTTGATACATTTCTTTTGCTTGTGATTTTATTTGAAGTTGAATCTTAATGCGTTTTTCGATAAGTCGGTTTAATCCGTTTAATTCGTTAATGATAGAATCTAATTGGTTTTTAAGAACTGAATCAATGTTAGATACTAAATCTAGCTCTTCAATTTGCTCAATTTTATTTTCCACATCACGATAGGCTATTAATCGAAAAGCTTGAGATGGGGAGCTAGATAAACGAGCGGTTAAATAAGTTAGTTGATTAACTTTATTAAATATTTGCCCTGAAACAGTTACTTTTGGTAAGACATTAAGTGTTAATTTAGACAGTATTGACTGGAAATCAGCTAGACGTAAAGAAATTATAACGTTGACGAGAATCAATATAACGACAATACTTAAGAACGCGCCACTAAATATTGTAGCTAAGGAAATACGTTTAAACTTAGATTTTTGTGGCGGTAAAGCACTTCTTGATTGGTCTGTAGTTCTTTTGTAATTCATCTTGTAGATAATAGTCCTAACTTATTGATTGATATCAATAAGGCGCGAATCAACTGAAACGGCTATACTGTTTTTTAGTTTAATGCTATCTATAATAATGTCCGATACTAGACGAGACATTTGATTTTTAAATTTCAGATGTTTTAAATTTCGAAAGCTTGCATAGCCATCGCCTCCGACAGAAAGATAATCCGTGGTAGCGAGCTTATATTTCTTATTTAGAACAAGTTCTTGTCCATCAATGGTGGCAGATATTACACGATTACCTACAGGTCGAGATGAGTCGTATTTAACTTGCATGCCGGATATTTGAGGGTAACGACCTTTAACTTTTTCTATTAAACTAAACCCATTTTCAAGAGCGAGGCTAATATTTTCACCGGTCACTTCCAACACCACTATCGTGTTGCGAAAAGGAAGCTCTTTAATTACATCGCTGCGGCGGATAATGGTATTTTCATCATAGAGCTTTTCACCTCTGATGGTACCGCCATTAATGAGTGCAATATCTGCGCCTGTATATTCTATAAGAGTATCCGTTATAAAATTAGCAAAAGCATTTTCTTTCGTCCTTACATCTTCTAAAGTGGTACTCATTGGTGTGGTAAGTAAACCAATAGGTTGTCTAAGTAATATTGCTAATCGATCGGTATGATCTATAACTTGCTCTAAAACATAAGAATCCTTAGCATACAGCTTGAAACTTTTAGAAGACCAATTTAATTTCAGTGATTCAGGTTTGTTTTTTTCCCACTCTAAATTAATAATAGCAACTCTTGCCGGGTCACTAAGTAACAAATCATTGGTATGATGTTGATCATTGACAAACCCACCTTGAGGTGAGTGCTCGTCTCGCCTCAAACTAAAGTCAATTAATCCATCTTGCAAATACTGCTTTATCATGGGATCAGGAGTTGAGTACAACAGAACGATTAGGTCAACATCAGCTTCACGAAGGATTTTAGATTGTTTTTCTAACGTAGCTCTTGAATTAGAAATTGTTATTCGAGATATTGCATACTCTTCTATAACACTATGATCTAGGATAGAGAGTACGCCAATTTTAGTTTCTCCTTTTTGTACAATTGTACTTTCGATGAGACCATCTAGAATTTTGCGTGTAAATTTATCGATAAGATTACTAGCAACTAAAGGAAAAGCTGCCTCATAAGAGCGCAAAGACAGCTCATCTTCAAGAAAAGTGAATTCTCTTTTAGATACCCCCATTGCATCAGGCTCTAAACTATTTAGTAGGTCAATAATATGGGTGCCTCTATCCAGCGAAGAGAGCGTACTAGGCCCTAAACTTCCGCCAGCATAAAAGAAAAACGTCGGTGTTTCAGATTTTCGCTGTTGTTTTAACAACGTAGCGAGTTCAGGATAGCCACCTTTATCGCTAGTGGCAATTTCAGTCATTTCACCAGCAAAAATGACCGTTGCTTTTTCTGTGGCTTTGGCCACATTGATGATATGCAAAAATAATAAAATGGCAACACAGCGAGTAATCAATGAAGATTGAAACATTACGAGTAAAATATTCCTGTATTTGTTGGAGCTTATTCTATTAACTATAGTAAAATTTGAGCCTCTTATCACTATATAATTGCTATTTACAGGATTAGTCTGTTGATTCAATACTAATTTTCTCTAATATCAGGATATTTTGTGTAATATGAAAAATTGCTTAATTTACGTACATGACCCAATGTGCAGTTGGTGTTGGGGATTTGAACCGGTTAGGAAAGCGTTATTTAACTCTCTTCCTAACAACCTAGATGTACAAATATTGTTAGGTGGTCTTGCGCCTGATTCAGATCAACCTATGCCATTGGCAATGCAGTTAATGTTGCAACAAATATGGAAAAAGATACAGAAGACAATACTGAACACCGAATTTAATTTTGATTTTTGGCAAAAGTGTCAACCTAGAAGATCAACCTATCCATCTAATCGTGCTGTAATTTCAGCGCGCAAGCAAGGCAAAAATTTTGAAGCGATGATGATTTTAAGAATTCAGCAAGCCTATTATTTAGAGGCTAAAAATCCTTCTAATAATGAAACACTGACTGCTTTGTCTAAAGATATAGGCTTAGACAGTCTAAAGTTTAAAAAAGATCTCACTTCTGTAGAAGTACATAATGAATTGATTAGTGAAATTAAACAGTGCCGCCAACTTGGCATGAATAGCTTTCCAAGTTTAGTAATGCAAGTTAACGGAATGGTAGCTCCAATAACGATAGATTATTTGAATGAAAAAAGTATGTTGAACGAAATTAATAATCTGCTAGTGGATTAGCTTAGATTTTAAAAACGGAAAAATGAATGACAAAAAATAAAAATGTATCTATATTGTTTAATAGCTTAATATTTAGCATCAGTATGATTCTTGCGGGTTGTGTTTCTCCAAAAATTGAAATGACGACTAAGCGAGTCAATATTCCAATGACACACAGTAGCTTACAAATCATTCATTCTGAAAGACACAATACTGGAGGGTTTTCAGCTTTATCGCTTTCATCAGATTGTTCATATTTAACCACTATTTCAGATTATAGCCAAGTTAATGACTCAAAACTCAACCAGCCAGTTAGGCGATCAGGCTGGTATCAGTTTCGTGTATATTTCAATAAAGATGGATCGTTAGACAGCCTTGCTCTTAAACAACAGGGGCAGCTAAAGGAATTAGATGGAAGTATTCTAATGGGGGCGACTGAGTCAATCGCTAAAGAAAAAAACGGCTATTTAGTTTCATTTGATGATCGCGGTACGATCTACCGTTATACCGCAACCAAAGAAGAACCTAATGCACTTAATAATATACCAAAAATTGCCTATAACCAGTCAAACTTAGGTGGTGGAAATTTCGGATTAGAGTCTATAGCGTTATTAAAAAATGGTGATTTAATCGTTTTATGGGAAACTAAAAAAGATGGCGTAGATTCTCTTGGCCGAATATTAACTACAGATGCTGATCCTATTGATATTCAATTTTATGCCGGCGCCAGCCCAAGCGGTGCGACGACTTTACAAGATGGAAGTGTACTTATTTTAGAAAAGCGTTGGTTAGGAATTAATGGACAAAGGCTCAGATTAGTCAATATCGATGCCGATAATATTACATCGGGTAGATTAAGATCATCTGATGGAAACATTCAAGGACGTGTTTTGTTGGATAACATTTCTAAACAGTATGATAATAACGAAGGAATTAGTTCATGTATAAAAAATGGCAAAGAATGGATTTTTGTTATCACAGATGACAATGGCGATTGGCCTAGTCGAAATGTGGAAGATAAAGGAAAAGAAAGACAAAGAACGTTATTGATGCAATATGATCTTGAAGAGTTGATGGATAATTCAATAATTGAAAAAGAAGAATGACCGTTTATAATGCCAAATAGCCGTTTATACTAATTATTTTACAGCAATAGATTATATCTCTACTCTAGGATTAATCATTAGAAACCGTCACTAGAACTGATTTCTAGTTCAATATTAGTGAGTCTTAAACCTAGATTAAATAGAGTAAAAAGGAAACGCGCTATGAGTTTAATAAAAACAATTCTTTTATTTGGAATAATCGCTTTCAACTTTGCAAGCAATGTTTGGTCAAATGAGCAGAGCTTATTAGGCGATTGGAAAGCCGAACTAAAAGTAGCCGGAACGAGTTTGCCACTCATTATTCATTTAACATCCGAAAACAAAAATCTTAAAGGAATGCTGGACACACCTAGTCAAGGCGGCTTTGGTATTCTGATGACAAAATTAGAATTAAACACTAACCAATTATTATTTAGCATAAGTGGTCTTTCAATACATTATGAAGGGACGTTCAATTCAACAACTGGAAGAATAGAGGGTAACTTTATTCAAGGAAGTGTCTACCCGCTAAATTTTGAGCGTATCACCAAAAGCCAGTCTAATAATTTCAATGATGTTGTTGGTACGTGGAACGGTATAATTCCAATACCCAACAATCCATTATCTTTCGTTTTACATCTAAAAATAGAAGAGGGTAAGTTAGTTGCTAGCGGAGATAGTCCAGATCAGAATTCCTTTGGTATGGAAATAGAAAAAGTTGATTTCAAAAACGGTCAGTTAGTGTTTAGTAAAGCCAGTTTAGAAATGAGTTACACTGGGCACCTTAGTTTGGATAAAAAACGGTTTGAAGGTGTATTTACTCAAAAAGGAAATAGCCTAGGTTTAGATTTTTCCCAAGACGCGCTCAAAAAAAAACAGTAATAGAAAGACCCCAACATCCTAAAGTACCTTTCGATTATTCAATTGAAGATGTTGTTATATCGAATAAATCAGCGAACATCAAATTAGCGGGAACTTTAACTAAGCCATTCAATCAAGAGCCAAAAGCAGTTGCCATTTTAATAACAGGCTCAGGCCCGCAAGACAGAAATGAAACAATATCTGGTCACAAACCTTTTTGGGTGATTGCCGATCACTTAACCAAAAAGGGGTATGCTGTTTTAAGAATGGATGATCGCGGAACTGCTAAATCAACGGGTGATTTTTCAACTGCAATAACAAATGATTTTGTTACTGATATTTCCTCAGCGTTAGATTATTTGAAAACAAGAAATGATTTACCAAACGATAAAATTGGATTAATTGGCCATAGTGAAGGTGGAATGGTTGCACCAATGTTAGCTTCTCAACGCAACGATATCGCTTTTGTTATTATGTTAGCGGGCTTAGGTATTAATGGTTCAGAGCTTTTAGCAGAGCAACATTATTTAATTGCGAATCAACAATTAGGAACCAAAAAGGCAAGTAAGAAAGAATCGTTAGAAAAAAAACGTAACAACGACGTCAAAGTATTTCAAAAAATAGCATGCTTAGATGTGAGCCAACCATTTGGAAAGGAAATTAAAGGGTTGTTAAAAAAGAGTCTTTTGTTATCAGGGACCTCCGAACCATCAATAGTTGAAAAGCAAATGGAATCAATGGTAAACACTTATTCAACTCCTTGGTTTCGCTCTTTCCTTGGATACGAACCTCAGAAATATTTACCGTATGTTAAGGCTCCGATTTTAGCCATCAATGGAAGTATGGATTTACAAGTTGCGAGTAGATCAAATTTGAATGGTATAGAAACAATTCTAAGTGACGCCCAACATAAAGACTATTCAGTCGTAGAAATTGAAGGACTTAACCATCTATTTCAAACAACCAAAACTGGCGCGATTGCTGAATATGGTAAACTGACAGAAACCTTTTCGCCAAAAGCTTTAATGATGATAGATGAATGGTTAAATAAGCGTTTCTAAACATTGAGGATATTCCCATCCCAAGAGCCCAATTTTGTGAGTAGTTAATGAAAATTTTCACCGCACCAAAAATTGATCGTTTAGTTTGGTCTAACTTAGTATTAGTTTGGATTTCTTTCACACTAATCAACCTAGTCACACGCCAAGTTGCTAAAGTTGAAACGCTGGAGTATGGGTTATATTCGGCGCTAGATCTGTTGTTAGTAAATATATTCATTTGCCTAGTTTTTAGGGAGTTTATCCATCGTTTTAACTGGAATAATACACGTAGTGTCTCTTCTTGGTTTTTTATTGCTTTATCGAGCTTAATTTTAGGCGGGATTTCATCAACCTTGTTGATTGCGGGAATGAGTGTTTATTTAGTTGTTGCTGGCTATACTTCTAGTTTTATATTTTTTTGGAATTCTGTTTGGGCCAATTGGAGTATTATGTCCATAATGATATTCCTATGGGCCGTCGTTTACTTGCTATCAAATTATGTTTTAAAGTTAAAATCTTTGGAGCTTAAAGAAAAAGATTTAGAGTTGGAATTAAAAAAAGCCCAATTAGAAAATCTAATTGGTCAGGTTAATCCACATTTCATATTTAATGGACTCAATAATATCAAAGGACTAATGCTGGAAGACGTTAATAAATCAAGAGAAATGATATCGGCTTTATCTGAGTTGCTTCGTTATTCGCTGCAAAGTAATCAAAAGAAACTTCAGTCAATTAAAAGTGAATTGGAAATGGTTCATCACTATATTGATTTAATGAAAATTCAATATGAAGAAAAATTGATTTACATCGAAAAAATTGATGGATCTGCCATAGATAACCAAGTGCCTCCTATGTTAATTCAATTGCTTGTTGAAAATGCAATAAGACACGGGATCGAGCAATTTTCTGAAGGCGGAGAGTTAAATCTTTCTATTACTTCCATTGGTCATAATATTGAAATTGTTGTCAGTAATCCTGGCAATTTAAACCCTTCTATTAATAAAAATAACTCTCCAGAATTAGGTGTTAAAAACATCAAAAAGCGAATTGAATTGCTTTATGGCGGTAAGGCCTCATTCGATTTAGTTAGTGTGGATAAAGTTGTTATTGCAAAAGTGATCCTTCCTAAGATAAAAAACAATAATACAAAATATAAGAAAAAAACTCTGCCCAAAGTAACTAAGAGTAGCGTAACTGCTAGTGGAACAACTAGTGAATAACGAATTAGATCGTACAATGCTGATCAAAGTAATTATTGTAGAGGATTCTCGTTTAGCTAGACTAGAGTTGACTGAGTTATTAAAAGCTTTTCCTGAAATTGAAATTATTAATGAAGCTGACAATATTAGTAAAGCACAAAGAATAATAGAGACTTTAAAACCTGATTTGATATTTTTAGATATAAATATGCCTGGTGGCAATGGTTTTGAGCTATTGGAGAGTCTGAAAAATTGTCCAGAAGTGATTTTTACCACTGCTTATGATGAATATGCAGTAAAAGCTTTTGAATACAATGCCTTAGATTATTTGTTAAAACCTATTAATACCAACCGGTTGGCTCAAGCGATTGGTAAAATCAAAAACAAAATGAATGTTGTTCATTCTTTAGAAGATCCAAACAAATTGAAGCGTTTAGGCAAAACATTTGTAAAAGACGGTGATCGATATTGGATTGTTCGGCACGAAAAAATAAGATATTTTGAAAGTTGTGGAAACTATGTCAAAGTTCATTTTGACAATAACAAGCCAATGCTCTATAAATCACTTAATAAGATTGAAATATCTTTAGAGGACGATTTGTTTGTAAGAGCTAATCGTCAGTTTATAATCAACAAAACATTTATTTCCAGCGTGCATCAATCTAGTGAAAAGGGGCTCAGTATTACTATGGATGATGAAAGAGAAATAGTTGTTTCTAGACGGAACGTTTCTCAGGTTAAAAAATCAATCAATTTGTAAATAGAATAATACCAAACATTAAAAATATTTAACACCGTAATCAATTTAACTTTATTTTTGAGAAGTAATCAACATATTGCTATAACGATTTAAACTAAGGTGAGTTAATCGTTGAGCGTAATTTATATTTTTTGCTAATTTCAAAGTTGGAGTATGTATTTTGATGTTTAATCAGATCAGTAACTTTTTCATTATTATCAATATAACAATGTTGCTGGGAGTCGTTGGTTGTAGTTCCGGTGGAACCGATGATAACGATACCGACGATGCCCCCAGTAATCGAACACCAACCGCCACAGCTGGTAGTGATCAGACTGTTTCCGTTAATACCGAAATTAACTTAAGTGCGAGCGCAAGTTCAGATCCCGATGGTGACACACTAACTTATCAGTGGAGTATTACTTCACAACCTGCTGGTAGCACATCTCAACTTTCTAGCACAACTATTGTTAACCCAACCATTACACCGGATTCTACGGGTGACTATATAATTCAGCTTATTGTAAACGATGGGACTGTTGATAGTACTTCAGATACGTTAACTGTCACAGCATCACAAAGTAGCGGTGGCAATCAATCACCTAACGCTAATGCCGGAAGCGATCAATCTGTCACTACTGGCGCATCGGTTAATTTATCAGCGAGTGCTAGCTCCGATCAGGATGGTGACAATTTAACTTACCAGTGGAGTATGACAACTAAGCCTAATGGTAGTTCTGCTCAATTTTCAGACAGCACATTAGTTAATCCGTCTTTTACTGCGGATCTCGTTGGCGATTACATTGTGGAGTTAATCGTTAATGATGGAACAGTCGATAGTACTTCAGATAGCATCACCGTCACTGCATCTAATGGCGGAGGAGGAGGTCCAAATTCAATTACTGCAACGAGCATTAGTATTCATGCGACTTTTCATAATATTGGTATACAAGTTGATTTCAGTGGCGATGATAATAATAATGCAACAGCATCAATGGAGGCGAATATTAACGGAGTGGGTTTTATTCCTGTACACGACTTATCAAGAGTCTTTTTAGTGGTTAGTCAGTATGGCGAGTATCCAGATAGATTTGTTGGTAGTGTATTTTCTGTTCCTGAAGAAGCAACCGTTGAAGTGAGAGTAACTATTAGTGATCCCGATGGTGTTGATAATGGAGTGCAAACGGCAAGTATTACAGCAAGAAATCGGCAAATTCCAACCTCAACCGGAAATGAAATTCACGTAGCAGTAACAGGCGATGACTCAACCGGAAATGGCTCTAATGGAACGCCTTATAAAACTATTCAAAAAGGTGTTGACCAATTAGCTGTTGGAGATACTTTATTGATTCATACAGGTACTTATCATGAACATGTGGTTATTCCAGCAAACCGCGACAGCTTATCTCAAGCCTATACAACCATTAAATCAGCTGGTGATGGCGAAGTTATATTAAGTGGTGTTGATGCGAGTACGCTTGATGCATCGGCTTGGAGCAGTGAAGGTAATGATATTTATAGCGCACCACTTAATAGCCCAAATAATGAAACTTATTATGTTGGGTTTGATGGCAATCGAATGTGGAAATATTTTTCAATGGCCGATTTAGAATCTTCTGCACTCGGTGAAGATGTCGGCGGATTTTATTCCGAGGCATCAACACAAAAAGTCTTCGCAAGATTCCCTAACAGAGTGGCTCCAACGGGTCACGAAATGTCGGTATCAAATCTAAAACACGCTTTCATTATGAATGATGTTAATAACATCGTTTTTGATGGATTAACTATTGATAATTATAATTCTGCTGAGCATGCAAACTCCATTCATGTTACTGATCAATCTCATCAAATCTGGATCGTTAATAATCGATTTAAACATAGCCAAACGGCTATTCGGTTAGAAGCTAAGGTTGTTGATCTAGTGGTTATGGGTAATGAGTTTTCTGATCAAGGTGTACACACAATGGATTGGAACTCTGTAAAAGATGATAATTACTGGTTAGAAAGAGGCGCACTTTATATTTCTAATGATGAATACACAGGATATGGCACCATCTTTTTTGACAACTATGTTCACGAAATGTTTGATGGTGTAAAAATTGTGGGTGCAGAAATTCTTACGATACCGAGCAATTCGGATGTGGTTGATAACAGATTTATTGGATTGTCCGATGATGGGGTAGAAACAGATGGCTATTCATCAAACGTACGAATTCAAAATAATCGTTTCGAATCTTTATTAATTGGTGTTTCTGTTGCACCCGCTTTAGCCGGACCAACTTACATTATAGATAACCTAATGGTCGATTTAAAAAATCTTGCAAATACCGATTGGGAAACTGGTGCAGTTAAATTTAGTTTTGGTGATGAAGTTTATGGTGATATTTTTATCTATCATAATACTGGCACTACAACAGAAACAGGTCATGATGCTTTTTCGGTTTCCAATGATGCGGACTGGACTAAATTAGTTATGAAAAATAATATATGGTCTGGTGAACAATATGCCATTTACTATTTTTTAGATAATGCGGCTACGCTAGATTGGGTTCAAGATTATGATTTATTATTTTCGAACTCAGGAATTGCTGCGCAATGGCAGGGCGAAGATTATTTAGATATTTCTGAATACTTTGCGGCATCAGGAGTCTGCGAACATTGTATAGAAAGCTCACCTGATTTTGTTAATCAAGATAGCGGTGATTATACTTTAACTGCGATAAGTCCAGCTGTTGATGTTGGTCTTTTAATTCCAGGCATTAACTCTATAGATGCTAATGGAAACTTACCAGATCTAGGTGCTAATCAATTGGTAGAGTAATTAAATCATTCTTAGCCTTGAGTATTGGATAAGCACTTGAATCAATAAATAGCCCAGTTCAATTTTGGACTATTTATCTCAAACAATATCAATTATTCATACCGCAACGCCATAACTGGATTAGTTGTTGCAACTTTTATCGCGTGAACGGAAATTATCAAACAAGCAAGCACAACGGATATTACGCCAGAAAATAAAATGATTGGCAATTGGTAAGTAATTCGCTCTGCAAAAAATTGAAGGTACATATTGGAAGCGAAATAGGCCATTGGCAAAGCAAATATTATGGCCCACATAACAGGCTTAGAAAACTGCCATAATAATAAACGGATTATTTCTTGGACTGATGCCCCCAACACGATTCTTATGCCAATTTCTTTAGTTCGCGATCTTGCCATAAATGCTGATAGGCCAAACAGTCCAATTAGTGCTAGTAGCAGAGCGAGTGATGCAAATCCTGCTAGAACTGCATTCATTGTTTTGTAGATTTTATATATTTTATTAAATAAGCCATCAAGGAAGTCGTGGTCAATCGGGTAATCAGGTATTACTTTTCTCCACACCTGTTCGATTTCTGAAATCACTGTGGATGATGCTCCTTTTTTGATTCTCACAGCTCCATAGCGATGAGGTCTTGAACTTATTATGAAGGCCCATGGCTTTATGTCATTGTGTAACCCCAATAAATTTTGATCTTTCATGACTCCAATAATACGATATTCAAAGGCATCTTGCTCCTCACTTGTTTCGCCCCAAAAGTGTGTACCAATAGCATCGTTAATATTTTCGTAACCGAGGTTTTTTACGGCAAGTTGATTAACAATAACATTGGCACTGAGAACATCTGAACCTTTCATCTCATCAGAGCTAATCTCACGAGAAAAATCTCTACCCGCTAAAAGGGGTACATCAAAGGTTGATAGGAAATCATGATCAACTAGGTTGATATTCAAAGAAAACTCATTTTCGTTATCGCCTTTTTCGCGGCTTACTTCTCTATAACTATTACTTTGCTCGAACGGAACTTGAGCAGTAAAAGTCACATGGGTAACATCCTTTAATTGTAGCAACTCATTTCTAAGTGTATTTTCTCTTTGTCGAATAGATTCGACCGATGTTCGTTTTAAGACCAACACTTCATCTTTCGGAAATATTTCACTGGACTCTTTCACTTTAGTATTTTGAAAGAAAACGATTAACACAATTGCTGACATAAAGATGGCTAACATAAATTGAGTTCCTATCATCATAGAACGAAAAAAACTTCCTGTACCAGATTTTTTCTGAAGATTATTAAGAGCTTCTATTGGTGTAGTTTTAGTAATAATATAACTGGGATAAACGCCAGCGATTAATCCAACTATGATCACAGTTGAAAATAGCCAAGGCATTATACTTAAATAATCAAGCGATAATGATTTACTGGCGGCGTCATTAAATATAGGAATTATTAGTTCAAGAATTACTAAAGCGGTAATCATTGCGACAAAAGAAATGGTTAAGCTTTCGATCAAAAATTGTCCCATTAATTGATGGCGACTTGCTCCGAGAGTTTTTCTTAGACCAACCTCTTTTGTTCTACCAAGACTTTGAGCTGTCGCTAAGTTTGTATAGTTCACTATAGCGACGATTAGAACAAGAATTCCAAGAATTTGAATGCTTTCTAAAACTGGCATGCCGATCATATCCCAGAATCCAGCATTAGTACTTTTTAAAGGAACTGCTTTTATGGAGGACATAAACTTTTCTTTCATTTCTGGTTCAACATGCTTATCAAAAATGAGATTAAGTTTAAAGTTTAGATTTTTCAAGGCCATCGGTTTTTTAGTCATTATATACACATGATTTCCAGAACTGATATTATCCCAATTCCCTTGCAAGTCCCATCCGGCTATCCGGTTTAGGGCAACTAGCGGTGCGAGAATGTTAACTTTCTCTGAAATTAAAGAGGAATTAAAATGGCTATTGTTTGGTAGGTTTTCGATCACTGCAGTGACGTGCAAATCATGCTTGTGATTAAGAAAAAGTGTTTGACCAATTACATCCAAACGACCAAATATTTTCATTGCCGTATCTCGTGTAACAACAAAACCTTTTGGATCTGCTAGTGCTTCACTGTTGCCATGAATAAAGTTGAGATCAAAAATATTTAACAAGTCTTTATCAGCAAAACGAATTGATTCATGAAAGTGTTTGTCGCCTATAGTTACAAGGTAGTCTCGTCTTACGGTTCTAGCAAACGACTCTATTTCTTCCAAATCTGCATTAATTAATGGACCTAAAGCGGAATAAGTATTGTCGAGTGACTTGACGCTTAAATTTGCTTGTGGGGATAAATTTGAAGCAATGGTGTAAGTTCTGGCATGATTTTTAAACATAGTGTCATGCTCTCGTTCATATTCAGCCAAAATTGCACCAAAAAGATAAACTGCTAGCCCAATCGCTAAACCAAAAATATTAATTACAGCAAATATTTTATTTTTTATAAGTGTTCTAAGTGCTATTTTTAAGTAACTTTGAAACATAATATTTCCTTCTTTAATTCCTTCGAAATGGAATAATTGTTTAGATCAAGCCGCTCGAACATTTTCCGTAACGACTTGCCCATCAAATAAATTGATCGTGCGTTTCGCATAATCTGCATGTGCGGGACTATGGGTAACCATGATTATGGTCGTACCTTCGTTGTTAAGGTTTTGTAGCATTTCCATAACTTCCTGTCCGTGGGCGCTATCTAAATTTCCTGTGGGCTCATCAGCTAAAATTAATTTTTGTTTGGCGACAATTGCTCTTGCTATAGCGACCCGTTGTTGTTGGCCTCCGGAAAGTTGACTCGGCATATGTTTAGCTCGATGGGCTATACCAACCTTATCCATTACTTCGTCAACTCGTAGTTTTCTCTCTGAACTAGAAATATTGTGATACAACAATGCAAGCTCAATATTTTCTTGCACAGACAAATCATCTATTAAATTAAAGCTTTGAAATATAAAACCTAGGTTGCGCTTTCTGATTTGCGCCAACTTAGTTTCTGGATACCAAGATATATCTTCACCTGAGAATTCATATTTTCCTTCGGAAGGGTTGTCTAACATCCCAATAATATTTAACAAGGTTGACTTTCCGCAACCCGATGGCCCCATAATCGCAACAAACTCACCTGATTCGATTTCGATATTCACGGCATTTAGTGCAACTGTTTCAACGTCGTCGGTTTGATAAGTTTTTGATAAGTCGTGTAGTTTTATCATGTTAATGTTCCTTTATTGTTTTTAATTTAGTTATTTAGTTATTTAGTT
>JQIA01000616.1_pt1 | contig 18489 bp, 16 predicted proteins | sample 811431 | NCBI WGS metagenome assembly JQIA01 (sample SAMN02998118, study PRJNA258478) | marine sediment metagenome | biome: marine; feature: seafloor; material: sediment; isolation source: oil-polluted sediment collected from 3 locations (0.5 km, 0.7 km and 0.9 km)... | place: USA: Gulf of Mexico ...
GACTCACTACAAAGTTACCCAAAGCTATCATCCATCGACTGGATCTGCCCACCGAACCTGAGCCAGCCGAGATAGGAACAGTAGCGATGTAAGCTGGCAGGAAAGTAGCCGAATACAGCAGCGCAAACATAACGCCCGCAGCGGTAATATTCCCGAAATCCCGAAAGGGCGGAACATCATTGAAATTGAGGGTCATAAAACCCACTGCGGTGCTAACACTGGTAATAATTATCGGTGTTAAATTAATAGTCAGGCTGTTGCCCAATGCTTCTATTTTTTTCTGGCCGCTACGCATAAATCCAAACATGGAGATCAGAACATGGATAGAATCAGCAACTGCCAAAGTCATAATCATTGTGGGTGCGGGTGCTGAAGTTGTGGTCAGCTCCAACCCCATCCAGCCAGCAATACCCAGCGCTGAAATAACTGAAAAGCTCACCAACAGCACAACACCCAATACTGCCATAAATGATCTGACTAGGAACCAAATCATCAACACGATGGCCAGATACATCAGCGGCACCAGGGTCGTGGCATCCTTAACGCCGCTTTCACGGAACGCCATCTCCAGCATCAACTCTCCGGACAACCGGAATTCCAGCTCAGGGTATTGCGCTTTAAAACGATCAACCAACTGCCGTGCAGCTGGCACGATTATTGATGCCACATTAGACACATCATCGGGGGGTTGAAAGGTCACGTTAACCGCCGTAACGCGAGCATCGGCTGACAGCAGCTTCTGGATCAGCCGGGGTTCGGCTTGTGCTGCTATTTTTCTGCCTTGCAACTCTTGATCCGAAAACAGTTGAGGATCTGTGATCAGATCCTCAACTATCAGATCATCATCTTCTGCATAGGTATATTGAAAGTTGGTAACAGAATCCACCCTTGAGGAGTAGGGCAGCTGCCAGCTAGCTTCAGTCAGCTCCCTTAATGCACCAAGCACTTCGCGTTGAAAAATGCCCCCAGAATGACTAACAACCAACACCAGATTATCACTTTTATTATAGGTGTGCTCCAATTGCTGATAGGCAAGCAACTGGGGATTATCCTTGCCAAAATAAACTCTGTAGTCATCATTAAAATGAAGATGACGGACACCGCTGCCCAACACCATCACCAAGACCAGTGTGGCAAATAGAATCCAGCGCCGATAGCCAATTACAAATTCAGTAAATGCCACCTGAAAATGGCTCATTTGACCTAAAATCCTCATTTGAGCAGGGTATAGTGGTTATATCTATTGCTCTACAGCACCATATTTAGTCATCAGTGTATAGAGTGTGGGCCTGGCAACCCCCAGTAGCTCCGAGGCTTTGGTCACATTACCCTCGGCATATTCCAGCGCACGGCGAACAACATCCTGCTCTGCTGCATCCTTAACCTGTTTAAGGTTAAAGGGCAGATCATGCTGAGCCACATCTTCCAGCTCAAGATCTTCGCAGGTCAACCGCTTATTTTCTGCCATCACCACTGCGCGATTAATTTTATTTTCCAGCTCTCTGATATTACCCGGCCATGAATAGTGGCTGATCGCATCAAGCGCATCGCTATTAAAACCGCTGACCACCTTATTATGTTTTTGCGTACACTTGTTGAGTATCGCACGGGCAATGACGATAGCATCACCATTACGCTCTCGTAACGGAGGGATGTTTACCGTAATTTCACTAATTCTGTAGAAAAGATCCTCCCGGAAACGCTTCTGTTCTATCAGCTCGTTCAGGTTCTGATGGGTCGCACAAACAACTCGAACATCGATAGGTATCTCTTCCCGACCGCCGATTCTCTCTATCGTTCTTTCCTGAAGAAATCGGAGCAGTTTCGCCTGTAGCGCCATGGGTAGATCACCCACTTCATCAAGGAAAAAAGTACCGCCATCCGCGTACTCAATCTTCCCCCGGGTCTGTTTAACAGCCCCTGTAAAAGCACCTCTTTCATAACCAAACAGCTCACTTTCCAGCAGATTTTCAGGTATAGCTGCACAGTTGATAGCAACAAATGCCTGCTTCGCCCTAGGGCTGAGGTTGTGAAGTGCTTTTGCCAGTATCTCTTTGCCCGTACCGCTCTCTCCCAGCAACAGGGTAGTGATATCAGTGGGGGCTACCTTTTCCACCGTTCTGCAGATTTTCAGCATCTCCATACTACTGGCAACAATTCCGTCCAGCGGCATCGGATCAGCACTTAATGCCAATCGTAAATTTTCAGTTTCCAGTGCATGCAGGGCAAAGGCTCTATTGATAATCAGCCCTAGAATATCGGTATCGATGGGTTTCTGGTAAAAGTCATAGGCACCCAATCCTACCGCTTCAACAGCATTTTCTCGATCATCGTTACCAGTGACTACGATGACTTTGGTGCGCGGTGCCAATGTTAGGATCTCTTTAAGCGTTGCCAGGCCCTCACTGGCATTGGCCGGATCAGGTGGCAAGCCCAGATCCAGAGTCACTACTTTGGGCTCATGTCTGCGTAGCTCATTAATTGCCCCCTCCCGATCCCCTACGATAATCACCTCGTGATCTTCAAAACACCACTTCAACTGCTTTTGCAACCCGGGGTCATCCTCAACGACCAGCAGTAAATTTCTATCACTCTTTTTTTTGTTTTTCAAACGCTGCCTCTCCTCATCCTTGCACAACCCTTTTAGTTCTATCTGCAACAATACCAGGCACCGGGACCTGCTTGCCTGACATACACTCACCCTGAATCGGCAAATCTGTTTCTCTCTGAGATAGCTCGGATAACGGTAACTTTAACTTAAAACAGGAACCGCTGCCCGGTGCACTTTCAACCTCTAGCTTTCCATCATGACTTTGAGCAAATTGCCTAGCCTCAAATACGCCAATGCCCATACCAGCATTGCCCTTGGTGGTATCAAAGGGTTTGAACAAGCGCTCACGAATAAATTTTTTATCCATACCGCAGCCATTGTCAGAGATCTCTATCACTGCAAAGTTCTTCTCTTGAACCAGGGACAACCGAACCCAGCCATTTTCAGGCGTTGCATCTTGGGCATTTTGAACCAGATGACCCAATACTGCTACCAGTTTATCAGCGTCTACCGAGACATAAAGAGGCCCCTTTGCTAACGTACTTTTTTCCGGGATAGGAGAAGCATCATTTTGCTGTTTCACTACAGAATCAATCGCATCGAGCAGATCAATCTTGCTGGTACGCTGCTGCTGTATCTCACCCTTACGCAGCTGAGCAAGTAGACGATTCATCTTGGTCACCGAGTTTGACAGGGTATCAAGGGCATCATCGATAAAGTCCGGATTATGCTTGTGCTTTTCGGCATTTTTTACCACTAATGATAACTGTGCAACCAGGTTTTTAAGGTCATGCACCATAAATGCTGAAAGTCTGTTATAGGCTTCAAACTGCCGCGCATTAGCCAATGCGGCGCTGGCATCGATCAGTGCAAGATAATTGGCCATCTGCTGCCCCACCGTTTTGAGCAGGTCATGATCCTCCCAGTTGACCTGCCTGGCCGCGCGCGGATTTGTCAATACTGCAAAACCGTAGAGGCTATTACGCTGGATCAATGGTACAGCCAACCAGAAACCCGGTACAGATTCCGCCCAAAGATCCAGCGATAATCCCTCATAAAGTTCTGGTGTGCACAGATATTCCGGGGCTTCAACAACCCACTGTTTTGCCTGCAGGAAAGCGATCAGCGAATCATCCGCACGCAGTTGCTCCATCCCTTCCAGGTGGGTATTACGTTCGACCAGCAATCGAAAACATTCACCCTCTTGTCGTACCCATAGAGCCCCTGCAGGACTATCCACCATTTCGCAAAGTGCCAACAGACAGTTTTCAGCCAGCGGTCCTCCCCTGTTTTCTGCAGCCATGGCACGGTTCAGCGCCAGCCATTCACGCCGATAGTCATACTTGTAAGTAAAAAAATGCTGATTAAAAAACACCTTGACTATGGAGCGAATCCGCCCTGAAAACAGCAATAAAAACAGAACCAGCAGCCCTCCCACTACGAAAACAACCTGCCCGATCCGCCCCCATGACCCCCCAAAATCCCTGATATAATAACCAACCAGCGCCATGATCAACAGATAGATACCCGCAGCAAGCAGGGCTGTGGTATGAAAGACCATCGTCCGGGAGATAAAAACCTCTACGGACCACTGTGGATTTCTAACTGCCGAAATTGCCAGCAGTGGGACGATGATAGCGTTAACTACGCCCCGTGCATCCCATAGATAGGGTTCAATCCGGCCAAACAGCAAAGCTTCTGCGTAAAGCATAAAATCATAAATAAACAGAGAGCCAAGCCCTAGGCACAAAAACTTCATAGCCCACCGGGCCTCAACTCTGGTATTACGGAATAGTTGTTCAACCAGGAAGAGCCCAACCACCGCCTGAATCAGATGGCTGAGAATCCTGAAATCAATTCCCGCTCTATTAAGAAAAGTACTCACTGTCGATGAAAGCTCCGCAGCGATGGTAGCAGCGCACAAAAGCAAAAAACCGATGACGACCAGCTTTGATAGGCCTGTGTCTGCCTGGCGTGTGTAGCCTAAAATCTTCCAGATAAAGGCAGACCATACCAAATTTCTAACAACCTCTAGTGCCATCAAGTGTTTAAGGCTGATCAATTCAATATTTCCGGCAAATGCCCCAACAACAGACCATACCAGCGAAACGAGTGCCGCAGCCAACAGCAAGCCACCCTGGACTCTGCCCCGCCAATTGGTGCTAAGCAGAACCGTTAACAGGGTATAGAATACAGCCGAAATGATATAACTGACGAAACCCAGGCTGGTCATCGTCAAGTCCGATTACATTTTTTGTTCGCAGAATTTTTCAACAAGGCAATTGAACACTCATGCCACGTCAAACACGCACTCCATCGATCCTCTACTCCGGCAAACTCCTGCTCCATGTGCATTTCCCCCGCCCGAAAACAGATTATTTTCTACGCAACGATCTTGTTTAATTAATTTAACGTTAATTATAGACGAACAACCAGTGAAAATTGGTACAATTCCGGCCCCACGGATTTTCCGGCGGTCGCTATGCATCCAACGAGATGCCCACCAAATGATAATAATAGGGTTGAACACAACGATATGACAGATTTTGAAGACATCCGTCCCTACTCAGACGATGAGGTAGAGGAATCTGTTCAACGATTACTCAACGACCCAGAGTTTATAGCTACAATCTGTGCATTTCGTTTTAAGCAATTACCTCGCTGGTTTCGCCCGCTGCTAACGCCCCTGGTTCGCCGCAGGCTAAAAAAGGAGATCGGTCATATTTCAAATGTTGCAAACCTGCAAACAGTCATCTGCGACTATCTCGATCGGGTCATCGAAAGTTCCACCAGTCAACTAACCTTTTCCGGCCTGGAAAATCTAAAACCCGATGAGCCCTACCTCTTTATCTCAAACCACCGCGATATTGTGATGGACCCTGCCTTTGTCAATTACGCGCTCTACCACAATGGTTTCGATACCCTTCAGATCGCTATCGGGGACAACCTACTGCAAAAGCCTTTTGTTTCGGACCTAATGCGACTCAATAAAAGTTTTATTGTTAAACGTTCAGCCAACGGTATACGAGAGAAAATGGCTGCTTACCTGAGCCTGTCACGCTATATCGAGCACTCTATCGGTGAAGGCAGTTCGATATGGATCGCCCAGCGGGAGGGCCGAGCCAAGGATGGGATCGATAGAACAGAACCAGCAATCATCAAAATGCTTTTTATGAGCCATAAAAAAAACGATGTGAAATTTTCTGACTATATTAACAAACTGAAAATCATCCCCATCGCCATATCCTACGAGTATAACCCCTGTGATTGCCGTATCGCCCAGGAGCTTTACTACAGGCAGGAATCCGGTAGTTACCAGAAAAAACCCGGAGAGGATATGGACAGCATTGCCGCTGGAATTACTGGTAACAAAGGTGATGTTCACATTTCATTTGGTACACAGCTGCAGGGTGAATTTAAGGATGCGGATACCGTTGCGAGAGAGATAGATCGCCAGATTACACAGCTATACAGACTGCACTCATCTAACTACCTTGCCGCACAAATAACCGGATTAACCAACGAACCGACCCAGCAGATAAGCAACACAGCAAAGGCTGACTTCGAAAAACGGGTCAACGGCTGCGATGAAAAATTCAGAGGTCTGTTACTGCAAGCCTACGCCAACCCCTTAAAATGCAAGCGCGAAGCGGGTCTTAATTAGGCCTTGGACTACTGAGCACTATTCAAATCACGAGTTGTGTTTGTTATCGCGGTTATCCCCGGCCAAACCCCAGCCATCATCTGCTGTAACACCGTTGGACTGGCTGCCAGCCAGATTGACGGAAACATCTGCTCTCTGGCCATTTTGCTGCTGGGTATCGGCGGCCTGATCTGTAGATTGCGGGGCATCTGCTTTGCTTTCTGGGGGTTGCTGCTTTTCTTCTGCGGCGGGCTGATTACGGGCGCTCGTGTTTAACATCACCAACAACTCGGCCTCTGAGCGCGGCAGGCCGCAACGTTCGACCAGTTCATCTACTCCCGCACCCTGAGCGACCATCCGTACAGCCTGGTCATGAGAAAGGTTTGCCGGACTCTGGCTTTCCATGGAGAGCTGCTTCCCTCTGAGCTCAGCACACTCACTATTCAAGTCCTGTAATCTCGTCACTAAACCCAGCGCACCCTCCATAATAACGCACAGCTCTTTTTCAATGGTACCCATCTGATCATCCAAACGCTTTTCAAGCCGTTTAACCTGATTTGCCAACCTCACAAAGAGCCAAAGAACCGCCAGACTAACGGTGATAACCAGTGTAAGTGCCAGCGCGCCAATAATTTGCATAACACAACTCCTAATCTTCAGTGTACCTGTGTAGCCCAGCTGCCCATCACCTGTCAAGCTTCAAACATCATTCCTCACCCTGGGTAAAAAGCACGCCTCCACCCTCGAGCTCTATCATTTTGACGTTATCCTTCTCCTTCAAAAAATTCTCGTTAGCAATTTCATCTGCAGTACCCTCTGTCAATTCAGCAGCAGACATAAATGGCCTTCTTACATCAAGATTTCTTGATACGACCAATACTACCCGGCGATTTTGCCGCCGCCCATCTTCGGTCGCGTTAGAGGCAATAGGCTGATATTCACCATAACCCACCGCCGACAACCTGTCGGGATCAATACCCTCCTGCGCCAGCATTCGGACAACTGCTGCAGAACGGGAAGCAGACAGCTCCCAGTTAGAGGGATAAAGTAGCGACTTGATCGGTATTTTATCGGTAAACCCTTCCACCCTCACCGGGTTCTCATAGCCACTCATAATACCCGCCAACTGCTGTACGATGGGAACTGCCCGCTTATTAAGCCGAGCCTCACCACTGTTGAACAGCAAGCTGGAATTCAGTGATATCTCTATCCAGGTTTCATTGCCTGTTATTATGATCTGTTCATCATCAATCAGGGCGCCAAAAGCCGATTTTACCTGCTCAAACAGTGGCTCCAGGTCATTGGATTCGTCACCAGCACCTTTGTGCTCAGTCTCGGGAAAATCAATCATACTGTTGCTGTCGTAGGGGGCGATCTCAATAGTTTGAGGCCCCTGATTTTCAGACATCGCCGTAGGCTGCTTACTAAAAACCCCCAACAGGGTTTCAGACAACACTCGATACTTTCCTTCATTAACCGAAGAGATGGAATACATCACCACAAAAAAGGCAAACAACAACGTAATAAAGTCGGAATAGGATATCAGCCAGCGATGGATATTATCATCAGAGTCCGTGGTATGTCTGCTACGGCGAGCCATGGCAACTAGTGGTTCAGGTATCCCTGAAGTTTAACCTCTATCGAGCGTGGATTTTCACCTTCGGCAATGGCAACAATACCCTCTATCAGCATCTCCCGATAATGAAACTGTTCCTGTACCACTGACTTTAGCTTATTGGATATAGGCAGCAAAAACAGGTTTGCCAGACCAACACCATAGATGGTAGCGACAAAAGCTGTTGCAATGCCAGCGCCCAGCTGAGCCGGGTCAGCAAGATTTCTCATCACGTGGATCAACCCCATCACTGCACCGATAATACCAATAGTGGGCGCATACCCCCCCATGCATTCAAAAAAACGGGAACCCCGCAGATCGTGATCTTCCTTTACGTAAAGGTCAACCTCCATAATTCTGCGAATACTTTCAGGCTCAGTTCCATCAACAAGCAGCTGTAACCCTTTGCGGCTAAAATACTCCTCTTCATTATCAGCAATGGATTCCAGCCCTAAAAGCCCCTCCCTGCGAGCGGTCATGCTCCAGGAAATAACCCTGTTTACAGCTTCTTCAAAATCTTGTGCAGGTGGCACAAATACCCAGGAAAAAATGGAGAATGCACGCTTCATGTTACGCAGGGATGTTTGTAAAATAGCGGCGCCCAAGGTACCACCCACTACAATCACTAAGGCTGGCAAGTTAAAAAGCGAACTCACCTCCCCACCCTCTATAAAGTTACCTCCAAGCACTGCGATAAATGCAAGTATCACACCAAAAATGCTGAGAAGATCCATATTAATGCTCCCAGCCAGGAAGTTGCGCCCCATCATCTTCCCTCTTCCTGCCAGATTGACAGACGAGCCCTTAGGCGAAGTGCTGCCTGGCTATGGATCTGGCTTACCCTGGATTCGCTCACTTCCAGAACAAGGCCTATCTCTTTCAAGTTCAGCTCCTCTTTGTAATAAAGCGCCAACACCAGTTTTTCCCGCTCGGGCAGATCGTTGATGGCAACTGCCAGATTCTGGGAAAACACCTGTTTTTGAACCTCATCCAATGGTTCAGATATCTCTGTGTCTGCCTCGCCCAGCACCCCTTCGCCCTGATTTTCCAGCAGATCATCATAACTAAACAGCCGGGTGCCAGCGCTGTCTCTTAAATAGGTATAATAGTCATCCAAGGGCACACCCAGCTCTTTAGCTACTTCAGCATCGGCTGCATCACGCCCGGTTCTGCCTTCCACAGCCTTAATTGCTACAGCCACTCGGCGTGCGTTGCGGTGAACTGATCGCGGAGCCCAATCATCCTTGCGGATATCATCCAGCATGGCACCACGAATTCTGATACCGGCATAGGTTTCAAAACTGGCACCCTTGGCAGAATCATATTTTTTTGCCACCTCTAATAACCCCACCATACCAGACTGGATCAGGTCATTGAGTTGGACATTGGGCGGCAATCTCGACAACAGATGCAGGGCAATACGTTTAACCATGGGCGCATACTGCTCTACCAGAGCGGTATTATCGACACGATGGTGTCTAGCATACATCGCCACTTTATGCAAAGACATAGCTGCCGGACCTAGCGGCCCCACACCTCAGCTAATATGCTCACTGAGCATCTCTGAAAAAAACCATCATCGCGTACCGATATCGCATTGAATCAACCTTTCCACAAAAAATTCCATATGTCCCTTTGGAGACCTGGGCAACGGCCAGCTATCAACCTGCTTTGCAATCTCTCGGAAGGCTCTCGCTGATGCAGATCCGGGGTAAGCCTGGTAAACCGGATGACGAGCACGCACCGCCTTTTTGAGCATCTCATCGTAAGGAATAACACCAACCAACCTGAGCGCCACATCCAAAAATTTATCTGCCACCGATGACAGTCGGCTAAACATCTCCTGGGCCTGCTTCTGAGACTGGACCATATTAGCCAGCACATTAAACTTAAATATACCATAATCCCGATTGAGCACTTTGATCAGCGCGTAGGCATCAGTAATAGATGCTGGTTCATCACAAACCACCACGATTGTTTCCTGCGCCGCTTGCACAAACTGAGTTACGGAGTCCGAAATACCTGCGGCAGTATCGATGATTAATATATCAAGCTGATCATCAATATCGCTAAATGCCTGTATTATTGCCGAATGCTGATGCCCATTCAAAGAAACCATGGAACGCACTCCGGAGGCCGCAGGTATGATTTTCATCCCATAAGGGCCCTCCACCATTACATCCAACAATGAGCATTGCCCAGCCAGCACGTCGGAGAGGTTTTTTTCAGGCTCCAAGCCCAGCATCACATCCACATTTGCCAACCCCAGATCAGCATCCATTAGCACCACCCGTCGCCCCATCCGGGATAGAGCCAACCCCAGGTTCACCGATACGTTGGTTTTGCCGACACCTCCCTTGCCACCGGTGACGGCGATGACTCTAACGGGATTAACTACGTTCATCTAGATTTCTGCGCTCCGTAATTGATTCAGTTTTGAGGTTCCGGACTGCAACGCAGCGCCGGAAATAAACGGCAGATCAACACAATCATGAACTCCTGTTGTGGCATACCCATCACTAACCTGGCTTGCCAACTGATCGACCAGCCGACACGGATCAGCTATTTCGATATCAGACGGGATCGATTGCCCATTGGTAATATAGGCTACCGGCAGCTGTTTTTCTACTATCAGACTCAATACTTCACCCAAACCATGCGCCTCATCCATTTTGCTCATTATACATCCGTCAAGAGTGTGTCCGCCCAGTGCGTCATAGGCCCGCCGGAGCACCGTCTCTTGCGCTGTGCAGGGCAATACCAACAATCTTTTTACTCTTCTACCAGATTCAGCAAGCTGCTGTAGCGCCTCCTGTCTTTCCATATGATTTAAATCCAGCCCCGGCATATCTACCAGCACCAGTGTTTTGTGTCTTAGCGTGTGTAACACCTGTTTGAGAGAATTTTGTTCGTTAACCATACTGACCGGCACGTCGATAATCCTCCCTAGAGTACGCAACTGTTCATGAGCTGCAATTCTGTAGCGGTCTGTTGTTACCAGCGCCAGATTATCGCGACCATATTCCAGAGCGTATCTGACCGCCAGCTTTGCCAAACTGGTGGTTTTACCCACGCCCGTGGTGCCCAACAGAGCAACCACCCCCCCACCAGTGATGCAGCTTTCACCCAATACGGGTATTTTTGTCTGCAGGTATTCAAGGCTTGCTCGCCACCCCTCATCAATGGTGGGCCTGGAGCTGGCATGCTCGGCCAGCATTCGAGCCACCGCAGGACTGACGTTTAGAGCCTCAAACCGCTTTAAAATACCCGCCTTGGCAGGATTTTTAAGCGTCCAATGCTCATGGTTGACTAAATTCATCTGATCCTTGAGCAGTAAGCGCAGATTCTCGATCTCTGAACGCATCGCTGTCATCAATTCCTCATCGGTCCGATCATTAGGGTGACGCGATTGGGCATATTGATTAAGTAAAGACTCAAAGGGGGACGCATCCGCTGCCTGGTGCTGTTGTCGCGCTGTCCTGGCTGCATTGGCTCCAGGTGACCCTGCCGGATCTGTAGCCACGCTTTGCAATTGAGCCTCATTAAAATCGACCGCCGCCTGGACTTCAACACCTTCGGTGACACGTCGATTGGACAGGATGACCGCATCAGGACCCAGCTCCTCTCGGATGATTTTTAACGCCTGGCGCATATCTTTAGCCACATATCGTTTCACTTTCATCTTGCTATCCTCGGCATACTTATTTGATTATCGGCCCACAGTGGCCACAATAGTGATCTGTCTGTTATCGGGTATTTCCTGATAAGAAAGCACCTGCACATTCTGTAATCCATAGCGTACAAATCTCGCCATTAGCGGCCGAATGGGAGCCGCAACCAATAGTACGGGTGGCTTACCAAGCATCTCCTGTTTTTCTGCCGCCTGTAACAGAGATGCCTGTAATTTTTCTGCCATACCTGGCTCTAATAATGCGGAATCCTCGCCTACATCACCCAGCTGCTGAGCCTGCTGTACAGATTTCATCAACAACTGCTCCAATGCCGGATCCAGGCTGATCACATCCAGGGTAGGTTGATCAGCAACGATCCCCTGAACAATGGCACGTGAGAGCGCAACCCGAGTATGGGCGGTAAGCATGCCAGGATCCTGGGTCTTGGGTGCCATTTCGGCAATCGCTTCGGCAATAGTTCTAACATCGCGGATCGATATCTGTTCTATCAGTAGATTTTGCAGCACCCGGAGCAATATGCTGTGCGGAACCAGCCCCGGCACCAGGTCTTCCGCCAACTTTGGCGATGTTTTGGCCAGCACACTAATAAGATGTTGAACCTCTTCGTGACCCAGAAGTTCGTGAGCATGCTTTTGCATGATATGATTCAAGTGAGTTGCCACCACGGTGCTTGCATCCACCACCGTATAACCCAAGGTCTGAGCCTGATCCTTTTGTCCAGACTCAATCCAGAGGGCTTCCAGTCCAAAGGCCGGATCTTTGGTTGCAAGACCCTCAATGCTGCCAAATACCTGACCGGGATTTATCGCCATCTCTCTCTCTGGATACAGCTCGGTCTCGGCAACAATAACGCCCATCAGGCTGATACGATAGACATTGGGCTGCAGATCCAGGTTATCCCGGATATGCACTGTAGGCATCAGAAAGCCGATCTCCTGGGACAGTTTACGGCGCACGCCCTTGATACGATTAAGTAGCTGTCCCCCCTGAGCCTTATCGACCAGGGATATCAGCCGATAACCTACTTCCAGCCCGATCATATCCACAGGAGACACATCCTCCCAGCTCAGATCCTTAACTTCATCTTCCTGCACCTGCGCCGGGATAACTTCGGTTGTACTTGCTGCCGCTTCAACCGACTGTTTTTTACATCGCTCCGCAATTAGATATGCGCCCCCGGCGGCGACCATTGCCAGCCCCAGAAAGGCCACGTGAGGCATACCGGGTACTATACCCATCACCGCCAAAATTCCGGCAGCCACCGCCAGAGCTCTGGGGGAGGCAAACATCTGACTGGAGATCTGCTTACCCATTTCGGATTCAGTATTAACCCGCGTCACTAAAATAGCCGCCGCAGTTGATAGCAGCAGTGCTGGTATTTGCGCGACAAGTCCATCGCCAATGGTCAACAAGGAGTAGTAACGCATGGCCGTGGCAAAATCCAGATCGTGCTGTACCATACCGATGCCCAGGCCACCAATAATATTGATTACCAGGATCAGCAATCCTGCAACAGCATCGCCCCGAACAAATTTGCTCGCACCATCCATTGCACCATAGAAATCCGCTTCACTGGCGACCTCCTTTCGCCTCAATTTTGCCTCGTCCTGATTGATCAACCCGGCATTAAGATCAGCATCAATGGCCATCTGTTTGCCCGGCATGGAGTCCAGTGTAAAACGTGCTGTCACCTCTGAAATCCGGCCTGCACCTTTAGTTACCACTACAAAGTTGATAATGATGAGGATCAGAAACACCACCAGCCCCACCACATAATTACCACCAATAACCACTGAACCAAAGGCTTCAATCACCTTGCCAGCAGCATCTCCGCCTTCATGTCCGTATAGTAGAACTACCCGTGTGGATGCAACATTTAACGCCAGACGCAGCAACGTCGCCACAAGCAGCACAGTAGGGAAAACCGCAAATTCTAATGGTCGCAACGAATAGATCCCAACCAACAGTACTACCAGCGCCAGGGTGATGTTAAAAGAGAAAAGAACGTCGAGCAGAAAGGGTGGTACCGGCAACGTCATCATGCCGATCACCACCAGTAACAACAACGGAATCAGCAGGTGCCCCTGCTTGATACCCCTAAGATTTTCCAATACCACAGACTGATTCATGCTGATGCTGTTCATACTCTCCGGTTTTACGGCATAATCAAACAGGCGGGTCGGTTGCGGCCCGCTGCCGTAACAACAAAAAATTGACGCTTTTGGCTATTACCTGGTTGTATTGCAAAAACCTTTCCAGTTTTTGTTTTTTATCGGTGTTTACTGTTTTTTTCTCCAGAGAGACAGACGCTATCTATTCAAAAGGATCAACCTTGAACCTAAAATTACCAAGAAACGAGTTGCATGTCTGGCATATAGAGCTACCCAATCAGGCACAAAACACGAAGCAAAACATCCACTTGCTCGACAGTTTTGAAAAAATCAGGCTGAATAATTTTTCTCATCCTTTTATGCGTCAAAACTATCTGCTGATCCGTATTACCCTGCGAAATATTTTGGGAAAATATCTGAAATCCCCTCCAGCACAGGTGAGCATCAACACTAACCCCTATAACAAGCCACAACTTTGCCCGCTGAAGAGTCAGGTCAACCTTCAATTCAACATCTCCCATTGCGCTAATAGTGCGGTGATTGCCTTTGCACTAGACGCATCGGTGGGCATTGATCTTGAACTTTGCAACAAAGAACGGAATATAAAAGCGCTGTTGCGCCGTTATTTTAGCCCGCAAACTACGGCAGAAATTGATGCGCTGCCACAGGCTGAACGCCATGAGGCATTTCTGCGCGTCTGGACAAAATTTGAGGCCTACAAAAAAGCGATGGGGACTGGGCTCAGGGGCGGAGATCCGGCCATTTATATTCCTCATCTACTACCCTCGGCTGAGCAGTTTCAGCTACTTTTTCCGGGCGATACCCAACAAAATCACTGGCTGGTATCTGAGGTTAACTCAGAACCTGGCACCCTTATTTCCGTGGTTGTCGATAAGCGACTCAGGCCAAGGGCTATCAAACACTTTTCCGAAAAAATACCGGTATAAATCTTTATTCCAGGCATCAATCTGGGTTCTATTCATCCCGTTTCAGGTGTTCTGGAATCGATGCCTCTGGCAGGGGCGCTGGACGGCGGGCTCGGCCCTGAGAAAAGCGTTGCAGCTGGAACACATAAGCCAGCACCTGCGCTACCGCAACATATAAACCGGCGGGGATCTCCTGATCAATTTCGGTACTGTAAAAAATAGCCCTAGTTAAAGGTGGTGCTGCCACAATTGGCACATCATTTTCCTGGGCAATCTCTCTAATACGCTGAGCCACCAGATCTGCACCTTTCGCCAAAACCACGGGTGCATTCACCTCATCTGAATTGTAACGCAATGCCACCGCATAATGCTCCGGGTTGGTAATGACCACGTCAGCTTCAGGAACGGCTGACATCATACGGCGCTGAGAGATATCATATTGCAGTTGTCTGATCCTGGATTTGACCTCGGGCTTACCGTCGGAATTTTTCATCTCGTCTTTCACTTCCTGACGTGTCATCTTTAGTTTGCGCTGATAAGAGACTATCTGAAATGGCACATCAATGATGACAATCAGAATCATCGAGGAGCTTATGGCCAGTACCGACCAACCAATAATGTACAGCGCCGTACTCATCGCAGGAAGAGTGTCCATTTTACCAATTTCAAATAGATCAGGGGTGACAAAATTCAATATAAATATCGCCAGAGAAACCACCAGCAAAAGCTTCCCTATCGCCTTGGCCAACTCCATCAAAGCTCGACCGGAAAACATCCTTTTAATTCCAGCAAGAGGGCTCAACCGGCTCCATTTTGGAGCTAAAGCCTTGCCACTCATCACCCAGCCCCCCAGAGCGATGGGCCCAAGAACAGCTGCGATCAACAAAGTGACAAACACCGGCATCAGTGCCATCAACCCATCGATTATTGAGCCGTTCAAATTGGCCATCATGCTACCAGTGGCGTAGATTTCTTGGCGGGATATTTCAAAGTTATGGTGCATCATTGCCGCCAGACCTGACGCAGCCTGTTGACCAAAAAAAATAAGCCCACCAGTCCCCATTAATAATATCGCCGCTGTATTTAATTCCTTGGAACGGGCGATATCGCCCTTTTCACGAGCGTCCAGCATCCGTTTCTGGGTGGGTTCTTCACTGCGTTCCTGACCACTATCACTCTCTGCCATAACTCTGTCTCTTTATTACCAGGTGCCAACAACCATTAAGCACCAATAAGCTGACGTAGCATCAACAACGCTTCTTCAGTCAGGCCTTGGAACTGAGGTAGAAACCCGGTCAAGCTGATATAGATGATCAGCAAGCCCAACAACATGGTAAAGGGGAAACCCAGTGCAAAAATATTCATCTGGGGTGAAGCCCTAGTCATAATTCCGAAGGAGAAGTTAACGATCAGGATGGCCGTTACTGCCGGCAATGCAATGACCAACGCGCTAGAAAACATCCATACCCCCCATGAGGCTAACTGCCAGAACATCCCGATATCCAGGCCGCTAGTTCCTACCGGCAACACATTAAAACTCTCTGCCAGAACCTCAAAAAGCACCAGGTGGCCATTCATCGCAAAAAAAACCAGCATGACCAGCATAAGATAAAACTGACTAACCACCGCCACGGAGACCCCATTGGTCGGGTCTACCATCGACGCAAATCCTAACCCCATCTGCATCGCCATCATCTGTCCAGCCAGCACAACAACATGAAACAGCAGCTGCACCACAAATGCCATCGCCACTCCAGTCAGAATCTGCTGGCCAATCAGCAACCAGGACTGCAGATCCAACCCATTAAAAGTCGGCATTTCCGGTAGCAGAGGGGCAATAATTATGGTTACCAACAGACTCAAACCCAGACGGATACGCGTTGGCACTAGCTGAGTACCGATAATGGGTACCACCATAAAAAAAGCGCCCACCCGACAAAACGGCCAGAAATAGCGGCTGATCCAGGCGGTTATTTCTGCAGCGCTCAATTCCACCTACCTATCTCTCCTGCAGCACACGCAATGGGTCATCCGATCAGGATCGGCAAATCACGGAACAAACGGGTAGCAAAATCGATAAGACGGCCAAGAATCCAGGGGCCCGCTACCATGATGGTAGAAAGGGTCACCAGCAATCGTGGCAGAAAACTCAAGGTTTGTTCATTAATTTGGGTCGCGGCCTGAAAGGTACTGACCACAAGACCCACCATAAGGCTAGGAACAACAATAACCGCCACTAAAATCACTGTCAGAAACAGGGCCTCTCCAAACAAACTCGCGACCACTTCAGGGGTCATAAATCTACTCCATTTAACCTAAACTGCTCAGTTGAGCAGGGTATAGTGTGCATCTCATCTATTTTATATATCTCTCATAGCCGTCAACTGATAGTGCTAATTTTAAACGCCAAAGCTTGCAGCTAACGATCCTATAACCGTTGCCCAACCATCCACCAGCACGAACAGCATAATTTTAAAGGGTAGTGAGATGATTACCGGCGACATCATCATCATACCCATTGCCATCAGGACGCTGGCTACCACCAGGTCAATGACCAGAAAGGGGATAAAGATCATAAAGCCGATCTGGAAAGCTGTTTTCAATTCGCTGGTCACAAAGGCTGGCATGAGTACAGCAAAAGGAACCTGCTCAGGGCTATCAAACGGGCCAAGTTTAGCGATACGGATAAAGAGGCCAAGGTCATCTTCACGGGTTTGGGCCAGCATAAACTCTCTGAACGGATCCGACGCCTGTTTGACCGCCTCCAATGGGGCCATTTCAGCATTCAGATAGGGTTGCAATGCCGCCTCATTAACCCGCTCAAACACCGGAGCCATAATAAATATTGTCAAAAACAGCGTCAGACCCAGTAATATCTGATTAGAGGGTGTCTGCTGTAACCCCAGTGCCTGCCGTAAAATAGCAAATACTATAATGATGCGGGTAAAGGAGGTCATCATCATTAACATGGATGGCAGCAGAGTCAGTGCTGTCATCAGGAATAGTATCTGGATGGTTACTGTATATTCCTGGGAACCATCGGGGTTGGTTGTCAGGGTCATAGCAGGGATACCAACAGGATCCGCCGCTTGAGCAAGCGGGGCCATCAAAAATAGAATGGTAGCCGTTAACAGGTAAAAACTTGGGTTTCTAGATTCCATATGCACCAACAAAAAATTGTCACTTTTCAGTTCTATGAACTACGTGACATAAGCTGATGCAATTTTTGTGCAAATTCTGAATTATTTTTAATATTAGTCGAATCAACGACCGGTTCATTGAAACAGTGAAGGGTGTTTATCTGATTCGCTGTCACACCCACAATCAGCTGTTTTCCACCCACTTCTATCAAGGTGATTCTCTCCTTGGATCCAACCGACAGTACTGACAGAACCTTTATATGGCCTGTGTTTGCTGAGGGAACCATACCGATACGCCGTACCAGCCAGGCACAGCCAAGAATAATCAGCAATACCAACCCAAGCCCCATCATAACCGTCATGATATCAGCTACACCCACGCCAGAACGAGCTTCATCTTCCGCTGCTAGCACCTCAGGTGAACCACCCACCAGCAACAAAAACAGCATGCTGAAAACCACTGTCAGCAAGGTGCATACTGCGCCGGTATTTTGACGTTTTTTCATAAGAGGTGGCATCCAGAGTATTTAACGGGTTGAACGAATTAACGTAACTTACTGATTCGCTCCGATGGACTCACCACATCTGTCAGGCGAATTCCAAATTTACCATTGACCACCACCACTTCACCATGGGCAATGAGGGTACCATTGGCCTTCACATCCAGAGGTTCCCCTGCCAAACGGTCCAACTCGACCACCGAACCCTGGTTAAGCTGCAACAGGTTGCGAATAGTAATATCAGTATTGCCAACTTCCATGGAAATACTAACTGGAATATCCAATATCACATCCAGCTCTGGCGAGAGATT
>JQIA01000617.1_pt1 | contig 18454 bp, 8 predicted proteins | sample 811431 | NCBI WGS metagenome assembly JQIA01 (sample SAMN02998118, study PRJNA258478) | marine sediment metagenome | biome: marine; feature: seafloor; material: sediment; isolation source: oil-polluted sediment collected from 3 locations (0.5 km, 0.7 km and 0.9 km)... | place: USA: Gulf of Mexico ...
AAGAATATATTACCGGTCATATTGAAACCGCAAAGGCATTCCTGAAAATTGCTGAAGAAGGACATGTTGAGCTCCATACAATGCCTCAGGGTGAAATTACGATGCTTTTGAAAGCTCAGTCTGAAGGAAAGAACACTATAGAAAGTCCGATAGGCGTTGGCACATTTCTTGATCCACGAACCGGAACCGGTTCAGCAACCACGCCGAATGCAAAAAACAGTTATATCTCTGTAAACGGTGATGAAGACAAACTTGTTTATCATCTCCCGAATATTGATGTTACTATTTTATCCGCACCTTATGCCGATTCTGACGGGAATATCTATTTTAAAAATGCAGCAACAGTTACTGAAAATACAGAAGCGGCTTATGCTGCACATAAGAATGGTGGGACCGTTATGGCTGCGGTCTGCGATATTATAGAAAAAGATGAAGCAAGTATTAGCCTTCCGGCTGAAATTATAGATTATGTTGTTGTGAATCCATGGAATGAACAGAGTGCCAGTGTTAAACAGCGGAAATATTATGAAATGTTTTCAGCCGGCGCAGATACGGATCTGGAAAAGTCGATTGCAAAGTTGAAGTATATCAACAAGCTAATGGGAATTACACCATACAGGGGGCCTGTTGAAAATACACTTTGCAGAATGACGACATCTGTATTTACAGAATGTGCAAAAAAAGGTGACCTTGTAAACCTCGGTATCGGATTACCGGAAGAGGTTGGTCGACTTCTTTATGAAAGCGGCCTGTATAAAGATTTGACATTTTCTTCAGAAACGGGTGCATATGGTGGTCTGCCAACGCCTGGTATTTATTTTGGCTCAGCGATTAATCCTGAAAAACTTATCGGCTCTTATAATATGTTTAAACATTACAAAGAGCATCTTGAAGTTGGCGTCTTAGGGATTCTTCAGGTAGATAGTCAGGGTAATGTCAATGTTTCCAATCGTGGTAAAAAGGTCTCTGATTACGTTGGGCCTGGTGGCTTTTTAAATATTGCTGCAAGTGCAAAAACGATTATTTTTATCGGTAGCTGGATGGCGAAAGCAGATATGGAAATTACTGACAAAAAGCTTGTTATCAACAAGCCGGGTATCTCAAAGTTTGTTGATCAGGTTGATGAGGTTACATTCAGTGGGCCTCAGGCGCTAAAAAACGGCAAAAAAGTATATTATGTTACGAATGTCGGTATTTTCCGGTTGACTGAAAAGGGTGTTGAAATAATGCAGGTGATGCCGGGCGTCGATATACAAAAAGATATAATCGATGGTTGTCGGGCTGACATTATAATTCCGGAAGATGGGAATGTCCCTTTTATCTCGGATAGTGTTATTACCGGTGAAGGACTCTCTCTCAGTTTAAAATAACGTTGATTTATATATAATAATTAACCGGATTCCGCTCACTTAATCCTGTACCCCGCAAATACCCTTGTGTTGCGGTCTCCGGTTTTTCTTTTTATCCTCTCAGGTTTGTAACGACGCTTTTTCTCTGACATAGTATCAAAAATATGAATGCGATTTTTTCGTAAAGCGTTGCGAAAAAATATTGCAAAATTTTTTACACATGTATACTGTGGTACGCAAACTTGCTGTAAGCTTGCGTTTCTTCAAATAATATAGTGACTAATAACAATATAAGTATTCAGTTTATTAAAGAATCCTTAGTTTGAATCGGTTTATCAATCAGGGGGGTGAGGTGCTCAAAGAAGAATTTTGCGCCCACCATTCACCTGGCTTTTTGCTGACCCGGTTGAAAATAACAATACAGGACGATATTAATCATGTCAGGATTTTTTCCGGAGAAAGACCATAATCAGGTACTTAGGATTAAGCGTTTTTTAATGGCAGTCGGCTCTTATGTTATGTGGTTTGGACTGGCATTTCTCTTTTATTATCAAGGCTTAAGCAGAGCCTCCTATGGCATCCTTTTTGTTTGCATGGGCATTATTCTTGCCTTGAACACCGGTATTTATTTTGTTTTCCGGACCGGGTTGAATAAACGATTCAGGGATCCAAGCCTGACACTGCTGCAGATGGTTATGGCTACTTTCTGGGTAATGGTTGTTGTCTACTATGCTGATGAAGCAAGAAGTGTGATGCTTTTGATGTATATGGTTGTTTTTGTATTCGGACTTTTCAGGCTTACGGTAAAGCAGTTTCTGTTTTTGTCACTCTTTGCCGTTGTTAATTATACGGCAGTAATTTTTTTGCTTTATAAAACGAATCCTCAGTTTATTAATCCGAAAACAGATATGATGAATATTATCGTACTTGCAACGCTGCTCCCGTGGTTTTCCTTAGTCGGTGGTTATATTGCGGGCCTGCGGAAAAAAATATCAAAAGCATTATCGACAATTGAGCGGCTTGCTATTACAGATGATCTTACCCAGGTCTTTAACAGGCGGCAGATGTTTAATATTCTTGAACATCAAAAAGCGCTTGGTGACAGAGGGATTCATCCTTTTTCGATATGCATCTTTGATCTCGATTATTTTAAGAGGGTTAATGATACATATGGTCACGAAAAAGGAGATATCGTTCTTAAAACAGTTGCCCAGTCCATTCAGAAAAACCTGCGTGACATTGACCATATTGCCCGATATGGTGGTGAAGAATTTATCCTTATTCTGGCAAATTCGGGTATCCGCCATGCAATGATATGTGCGCGACGAATTCGGAAAATGACACGGGAGCTTCAATTTGAAAAAATGCCGGAGAATTTCAGGGTGACAATTTCAGTTGGTGTTACTGAATATAAGGCTGCTGAATCCATTCAGGATGCTATTAACAGAGCCGACTCAGCATTGTACAAAGCCAAGACGAAAGGACGGGACAGAGTTGAATATGAACCGCCTCAGGGCAATACTGAGACGGCATATGAAGTTTCGATATCTGAGTCTAATGAAAACCAGCCAGGCGATTCGCCTGGCTTGAAAGTAACAAGCTGAAGACGTATTAACTGTTTTTTTTAGGTGCCCTCGATTTTGGTTCTGTTGAATATGATGTTTCTTCTGCGTTTCTAAGCAAATCATTTGGATGATAGGTATTGTTAAACCGGATTGTAGCGATGGTATTTGGCTGTGCCGTGTCTGTCGACTCACCATTTTTATTAATGATTTCAAGAACCCTGTCTTTAACCGCAGGTCCTTTCGGGCAAAGGGCTTCAATTTTATCACCGACCCTGATTCTGTTACGGACACCGACTTTTACCCAATTCTCTTCAATCGTTTCAGTTATCTTGCCGATGAATCTGTGAATCGTCCCTGGCCTTGTGTCTGGATAATTCGGTTCTGTTTCATCAGGGTGGCCGAAGAAGAAACCCGTGCAGTATTCCCGGTTATTAATACGGGTAAGTTCCTCAACCCATTCAGGCTTTGTGTAATATGATGCGGGGTCTTCATACCAGAAGTCAATCGCCTCCCGAAAAACTTTTACTGAAGAGGCCAGATAATTAATCCCTTTCATTCGCCCTTCAATTTTAAATGAGGCTATGCCGGATTGAATCAGTTCCGGAATATGGCTGATCATGGTGAGATCTTTTGAATTAAATATATAAGAGCCACGGGAATCTTCCATGATAGGATGGAATTTGCCCGGTCTTTGTTCTTCAACTACAGAATATTTCCATCTGCAGGGATGGCTGCACTGGCCACGATTGCTGTCACGATTGGTCATGAAGCTGCTCAGGAGACATCGGCCGGAATAGGAGATGCACATGGCTCCATGGACAAACGATTCAATTTCCAATCCCGATTTTTCGGCAATTTCCGAAATATCTTTTAGCGGAAGTTCTCGGGCAGTATTGATTCGCTTGATGCCAAGCCGTTTCCAGAAAAGTGCCGTATTATAGTTTGTGGTATTGGACTGGGTGCTTAAGTGGATATCGATTTCCGGAATAATTTCAAGCGCAATATTGATCAGGCCCGGATCAGCAAGGATTACTGCATCAGGTTTGATTTTGCCAAGAGCTTCCAGGTACGCTGCAATCTCATTCTGTTCATAATTTCTGGAGTAGATATTACATGCGACAAATACTTTTACACTATGATCATGGGCATACCCGATCGCATCTTCCATTTCAGGTATTGAAAAATTCCCGGAAAAGTTCCTGAGGGAAAAATCTTTCCCTGCAAGATAAACGGCATCAGCGCCATAATGAATTGCAATTTCCAGTTTTTCACGATTGCCCACAGGGGCAAGAAGTTCTACTTTTTGGTGTTTGTTTTGAGTCATTTTTAACAATATGTCTTTATAAAAGGTAAAAGTTTTGCTTTAATCTCGGGCCTGTCCATGGAAAAAGCAATGTTTGCCATCTGGAAACCGGCCTTGTTACCACAGTCGAAACGCGTGCCTTCAAATTTGTAACCGAATAACGGCTGCTCATTTAAAAGAATATCCATGGCATCTGTTAACTGAATTTCATTGCCGGCACCTCTTTTTTTCTGGCCGAGGATAGAAAAAATTTCGGGTGTAAGAATATATCTTCCGATAATTGCAAGGTTTGTCGGGGCTTCTTCCGGTGAGGGTTTTTCAATTAGACCATCTATCTGAACCACATTATCTTCAATATCAGTGCCACTGATAATGCCGTATTTATCCGTCTCTTCTTTATCGACCTCCATGACTGCCATCATCGAAGAACGAAGTCTGCTGAACCTTTTTACCATCTGGGCGAGTACCGGTTCTTTGGCCTTAACGAGGTCATCCGCCAGAAGTACTGCAAAGGGTTCATCACCTATAATATGGCGTGCACACCAGATGGCATGACCTAACCCGAGAGGTTCATTCTGGCGAGTATACATGATTGTTCCGGTTTTAGGTACAATCTCTTCAATCTCCTTTAACGTGCTATTTTTATTTTTACTCTCTAAGGTTGCTTCAAGTTCAAAGGATCGGTCAAAATGGTCCTCAAGAGCTGTTTTACCACGACCTGTAACAAATATGATCTGTTCAATACCTGCATCCAGAGCTTCTTCAACAGCATATTGAATCAGAGGTTTATCCACAACCGGGAGCATCTCTTTGGGAAGCGCTTTGGTCGCCGGGAGGAATCTGGTGCCAAGGCCGGCAACTGGGAAAACAGCTTTTTTAATTTTCACGATAGTATCCTTAAGTAAAATTCACGCTCAGTTTAGATTCAATTCAATTCAGTGACGTTATAAAATAGTCAAATATAATTGTGATTTTAAATAAAATCAAGAGATGTGAGTTTTTTATTGTAAAAATATGAAAAAATGATTAAATTACGGATTTTAAAAAAGATTAAAGATTTAAGACACTATTTATTTCCGGCGGATGAGGTTGGAAATTGAAGATAAACATGGAGAATTGAAATGGACAATATAAAAAAAGGCAATAATGCCGAAATATCACCTGTGAAGCTGGGACTGGATACAGACTTTCAGTTTGAATGCCACAAAGGTGTCAGTTGTTTTACCAAGTGCTGCCGCGGAATCGATATCATGCTGACCCCTTATGATATTCTGCTGCTGAAAAATCACATGGAGATTTCGTCAGAAGAGTTTCTTTCGATTTACACTGAACCTCAGCTGCTTGAAAAAACAGATCTTCCTATTGTCACATTACGGTTGCTTGATGATGACCAGAAATCCTGCCCGTTTGTAAAAGAGGATGGGTGCCTTGTGTATGAAGCCAGGCCGACAACATGTCGTTATTATCCTCTTGGTGTCGGGTCACTCAGTCACAAAGAAGGAACAGATGAAGATGATTTTTTCTTTTTTATTAATGAACCGCACTGCAAAGGTTTTGAAGAAAAGAAGAAATGGACAGTAAAAAGCTGGCGAGAAGATCAGGGTGTTGATATCCATGATGGTGTGAATGCAGGCTGGACAGACCTCCTTGTTTTAAAACGATCATTTCCGCCAAATGTACAATTGTCAGAAAAAGCCAAGCAGATGTTTTTTATGGTCTGTTATAATATTGATGCCTTTAAAAATTTCGTTTTTGAAAGCCAGTTTTTAGAGATGTATAAACTGGAGTCCGAGCTTATTGAGCAGATTAAGGGTGATGACGTTGCCCTTATGGAATTTGGATTCAGCTGGTTAAGAGATCTGTTTTTTAATAAGGAAGATAAATCGTTCAAAGTTGATGAAAAAGCTGCAGAATCAAGAAAGAAATAAAAAATGATTAGGGACAATCTCATGTAGCCCCTTTTTCGTATTGTCTTTGTGATTACAAGTAGTTAATAAAAAAAGGGCGGAAAATTTATTTTCCGCCCTTAATTTGTTAATCCTCAATTTTGAAAACAGCCTGTTATTTTTTTACTCTTCTAAAAAAAACCATTCCTGAAAATACTGCAAGCAGTATGACTGATGATAAATTCATAGAATTTAACTGAAGATTGTTCGCTGTGCCTATAAAGCAGGAACCACCACCGCTGGAACCTGAGGGTGTCGTTTCCTCTGGCTCGTCAGTTACTGGCGGCTCCTCGGTTACCTTTTCAAACCCGGCAACATATGTTGACATATGGTCGAGATACAATCCATAAGTAAGGGTTTTGAATCCAACTTCAGGAGAATCCGAACGTCGATTCAGTATGGTTCCTCCTTTTACAATTACAACTCCGTTTTTCGTAAGAGAGTTGCCTTCTGAGTCTTTATCCACGCCCGCAAGGGATAGTGACTCATCCGATGGGCTATAGTATAGGATCTTTGGCTCTTCGGCTGTTTCAGGCAGAACAACGTCAATTGTTACAAAGATAAACTGATTATCGCCAAGGTTAAGCTTTTCCTCGGAATTACCCATTGTAAAGACAACCGCGTCATCTTTTAACGAGAGTTCTTTCGGTGGAATAATCTGGCGAGGTGGTTCAATGGTTCCGGTGTATGCAGATCCGTCTTCAAGTGTAATCTTTGTACCCGGTTCGATTTCTGCGGAAATTTTCATTTCGGCATCGCTGACTGCCGGAGTTCCATCACTGTTATCAGTTGTAAGTGTTAGCTGTATCGGTACGATCCCCTCATCTGCACTTCCAGCATCAGGCATCTTGGCACCTTTGGAAATAGTGGCAGCGCCGGAGGCGGTGGTTAAATCTTTTGGTGAATATACTTCAAATTGTACCGCACTGATTTCGTTTAATATAAGGTCAGTGTTAAATACTTTAACATGATACAGTCCTTCAGCTATTCCTGAATCTACGTCCGCTTCAATAGTTGTTGCATTGATACGGGTGAAAACAAGCTCTTCACTGGCCACTTCAACTTTAAGCATAGTTTCAGCAAAGTTTTTTCCTGTAATGGTAATTGTTGTAGTTCCTGTATTAGTACCGGTTGCAGGAGAGACATTGGTTACTTCAGGCTGTGAAACAGGTGCCTTTTCAATCGCCATCGTATCAACGCTAAGCGCAGAGACTCCGTTTTGTCCAATAACTCTAAGGTTGTATATTCCTTCCGGTGCTCCTTTGGGAATGGCTACAAGAAGAGTCGATTGAGTGCCTGAATCACACCCTATGTCGAATGTTATTCCTGAGCTGACGAAACGGATGGTATCGTTATTTCCTGAAAAGTTCTTTCCGGAGATTGTCAGGTCGCTGTCAGTAAGACTTATGCCATCGATTAAAGGTCTGGTATTTTCAGTCGTTATAAATGGCAGTTTGCATACAGATGTATTGCCAGCTAAATCAACAGATTTTAAGGCTACATAATATCCGGTGTCAGGCAGGAGGGCATCAACTATGAAATTTTCAACCTCGTCTGCTGTCGGAATAATATTACAATATATTTCTGTAGCGTCGTTCCACCAGTTGCCGTCAGGATTATCTTCAGGGTTTGTCGTTGAGTATCTTAGTTCGTATTTTTTTAAGAGCTCCGATACTTCCCATTCAAGGTTGATTGTCGAAGAAGACGGCATACCGGCATATGTGTTTAAGCTTGTTGGCGTTGCCGGTGCGGTTGTATCAACAGTCCATGAAAATGCTGTTGCGGAACCGGTTAGCTCTCCATTGCCTTCACCTTGCCATACTCCGTTGATTCCCAGTGCATTTACATAGAGCGTATGCGCACCGTCATCAAGGGCAGTCACTTCTATGGTCGCTCCGGCAGTCTTTTCGAACCACGTGCTTCCATCTATCATATATTTGAATGCGGTTATATCTGCATCATCTACCGTAATGGTAACGGAATCCTGATTTGTTATCATTTCCGGCAGGTCGGAAAGAAGGGCCGTTGGAACAGACGTATCCACAGTCCACGCAGATTCCGTAGCAGCTGAAGCTTCCTGCCAGTTGCCAGCAGCATCTGCAGCGATGACATACAATGTCTGTTCCCCGTTTACAAAATCTTCAATAACAGGTTGATTAACAGAGATTATGTTTCCATATTCACCTTCGTTGAGCTTATGCCTGTAATAGGCTACTTCATCACCGGTTATCGTAACATTTATCGAAGTCATCCCGATTGTACCCTGAGGGCAGTTTTTGATCTCTGCCGTTGGTGGCGTGGTATCAATATTCCAGATAGTTGCAGTTGGGATATTCTGTTCATTACCTGTCTCGTCTGAGCCGAGAACCTCAAGGATATGTCGTCCGTCTACGGGTGAAATGTTGATGGCCGTAGAAACTATTAAATTTTTGCTATATTCTCCACTATCAAGTCTGTATCTGTAACTGACAACATCCTCTCCGCCTATTTCGATTGCAAAAGAAGTCTTTTGTGTTAGAGGTGCAGGTGGATTAAGGATAGAGGCAACAGGTGCTATTGTATCCTGTGTCCAGTCAGCAATAACAGGATCAGCCTGAACTGTGCCGCACTGACTTACGCCGTATACTTCTAATCTGTGTTCACCGTCATCGAGAGATGTCAGTTCAATAATATCTTCGCTGTCTGCGACAATAATCATCGCTCCGCCATCCAGGCTATATCGGTATCCTGAAATTTCGCCTGAAATTGTGACAGTCATATTATCCGTTGTCGTTGTGGCGGGTATATCAGAAACGGTTGCTAATGCTTCCGGACAACTGAAATTAACAGCAATACTGTGAGATTCAGTAACATTACTAAATGTATATGTGTTGTTTGTTAAAGTTGCATCTACGCCATCTACCTCTAAACCGTCAACAATATAGCCAGGGTCAGGTGCAATAGTAAATTCTATGTCCGTGCCTTCTGCAACAGGCGTGTTTCCAGAGGGCGTAATCTTCCCACCCAAACCTGCTGTTGCATTTATGGTGTGGGTGATTCTGGCAAAGGTTGCGGTTATTGATTTGTTTTCTGTGATGTTTTCGATCGTATAGTTGCTTCCTGTTAATACGACATCAACAGTATTAACTTTGACACTGCTCACAAAATACCCTTCATCAGGGGTGATGGTAAACAGGGTGTTTGAACCATACTCTGCGTTATCAATAACGAAAGGAGGGAAAATTGAACCATTCTCACCTGCAGATGGTGTTATGGTAAAGAGGACTTTTTTGAAAGTTACATTTATTATTGCATTTTCTGTAATGTTGCTGAAAGTATAGGTATTATTTATGGTTTGAACGTCCTCACCGCCAACAGTTACGCTGTCGACAATATAACCGGTGTCAGGCATGAACGTGAAGGTTTTGCTGCTGCCTTCTGCAGCTGATGCAGAACCCGATGGATCAATGGTTCCATTCTCACCGGATGACGCTTCTATTGTATGGATTATTTCAGTGAACGTTGCTGTGATGGTCATGTTCTTTTGGATACTGCTTACCGTATATTCTCCGGGAGTGACAGTTGTTACGGGCATTCCGTCTGCAGTAAATGATACTATGCTATATCCTGCATCAGGTGTCACGGTGAACGTTTTACCTGTGCCATGATCTGCTTTGACATTACCTGAAGGCGAGATTGACCCATTGGCTGTCTGAATAACGGTTAACTCGTATTCAATCTTTTTAAAGGTTGCTGCGATTGTTTTGTTTCCAGTTATATTTTCAATCGTGTATGTACTGCCGGTTAATGTTACTCCGATTCCGTTAACCTTGACACTGTCCACAACATAGCCTTCAGACGGGGTAATGGTGAACGTTTCACTTGAACCGTCGTCAACAGTCAGCGTTCCGGCAGGAGAAATGGTACCGCCGGTTCCGGCTGTTGCAGAGATCGAATGCGTTCCTGTAGCATCAAGGTCAAACTCAGGAACAGTAAAATCGCTGTCTGTGACTGTGAAAACATCACTCCATACGCCGCCAGGGTATTCAGGGCCTGCGAATAGAATTTTATAGCTGCCCGGTTTTATATAGTTTAAAGCGAAATTTCCGTTTGCATTTAAATCGGAGCCGCCAGCTATTTGCGTTGCGTCTGATGTCCAAAGCGTTACAAATCGTCCGAATCCCTGGCCACCACGGGTGACACGGCCGGTAATTGTATGGCCGCTTAAATCGACATTAACATCGATGTTTTGAGGCAGGGTTGTAAAGGTCTGGTACCCGACGACAGAGCCTGATTCAATATCGCCGGTTTCACCCTGAGTCATCATCATTAGCGTGAATGTTCCGGAAGCGGAAGCTCCGTTGAGTTCATAGTTTGCAGGGTCAGCCATATGTCTCGATTCATCAACATCTACAGGAATAAATGCATAGATATTCTCAGGTGAGAGAGGATAATCGAAAAGCTCAATTTCAAAATCGAGGCCATCAGCCCCTGTTATTGAACCGTAGACAGTATTCGGCCCGATTTTTGCCGTCATTGTGAAAGTGCCAAGATCAACCTCTGTGTTTTCGACTTCAAAAAACACAGGTGAAAGAACTTCAGCGCTGGTATCACAATCTTCAATACCTATAGCGTATTTACCAGGTTTAAGAATAGCTTTAAATGAGCCGTCATTGCCTGTTTGAACCCATGGCGATTCCGAGGTACCTTCAATTTCAAGCTCAACATCTATGGCCGGGTTGCCATTGCTGTAATTTAAAAAACCACTAACTTTAATACCGCTTTCAAGGGTTATCGTTCCCATATCTTTAACTTCATTTTTCAACAATGGAAAATCGGCATCCTGATAGACCAGCTCTGATTCAAATTCCGGATATATCTGGAATTCCACGTCTCCTTCAGGAAGACCACTTAACTCGAAATTTCCCTCACTGTCGCTGTATACCTGCCGGTGAAACTGAAGGGCGTCGAAGTAAACGGATACTCTGACACCTGCAACCGGTTGAGCCGCCTCGTTTACAAGTTTCCCGGAGACAACGCCGCCCTCTTTAACAAGGTTAAAACTGATTGTCTCTTCGCTTGCAGATGCCCGGTTAATTGCAGCTGCATCTGCACATTCGGTGGTAGAGTCAACCCCTTCGCCTGCGTAATAAGAGGGTGTGTACTGACCCTGACCATTGTCACTTATTCTGACGAAGAGATCAGCATCTAATGGCAGTCCTTTAATTTCAAAGTCGCCGTTAGTATTAGACGGTACCCAGACGCTTTTTACAAAATTATCGCCGCAAGAGTCACCGGAAACGACTTCCATTGTGAATTCGAAATTTACAGGAGTTCCGTTTATCGTGGCAGTACCTGAAATATCAACACCCTTTGTTGCCGTTTCTTCAGTAAGCGTTATGTGTGAGTCGTCTGAGACAGTAACGATAATTTCATTATCAAAATAGTAGCTTGAATCGTTGGTAAATTTAATGACATATGTTCCAACGGGCAGCCCATCAAAGCGATAAGTGTACGTGTCCGGCTGGATTTGAGTCAGGCCTGATCCGGTTGGATATATCAACTGATCTCCTGACATTAGATACGCTTCAACAGCGTTTCCTGAAAATTCAGGATCAGCGTTTGTTACAGTTCCTTCAAGGCTTCCGCAAATAATTTTATTGAAATTGACAGCTATCGTTGCATTTTCAATAAAGGGGGCAGTAGCAGCCCCACCGGTACGGTCGTCACAACTTACCGGGTAAGAACCGTTATAGTCTCTGTCTGTCTGTGCGCCCACATATACATAGTTGCCTAAAGAATTTTTACTTACCGGCAGATGAATTGTTGCTGAAACGCCTGGATTAGGTACTATGGCGTTAATAATAATGGGGCTGGAAAATCCTCCGACAGGATCGTGATAATTAAAGTCCGTGGCACTGGGCGGCTTGTTCCACACACCAAGCCATATGAATGCTCCCGGATTGTTATACTCACTGTCAAATATCAGGTCCGTTTTAAGAATGGACATATTCGGGTTTTGGAGTTCAAAATCCACACTGTCGTTCGAAAGAACAATTTCCTCTGTGTAAGCGTATTCATGGGGATCTTTTTGGCCATTACTGTTGGTGTCCCAGAAAGCATCTATCCAGACTGTCTGCCCAATACTTCCTGAGTGGCTTAGGTTGGAATACTGCAATGTTGCGTTTTCCGGTATGGAAACCGGTATCGATGTATTGCCTATGTTGGTATTTAATCCTGCTTCGGAGTATATATTGATCGTTATCTGGTCGCTGATATGATTTACTGAACTGCTGAATGCAGGGCAGGTGATATTACCGAAAAGTGCGTCTGCCAGTGTTGCCTCTTTCGCGTATGTGGCAACCGTCATGGCGCTCTGTTTGCCTTCAGCATCATAGGATACCGCTCTGACAACAACAGGATTGTATGGTTCCGGGGATACGGTTATGGTTTCAGCGTTATAACTGGCGGTTGTGCAAGGCCTGATCGAGCCGTTTAATGCATCGGCATACGCCACAGCCTTAGTCTCATCAAAGAAAAAAATGTCTGTATTATCGAAATTGTCATCTTCCAGATAGTGGGTTTTGATATAATCATCCGTGCTGCCGCATACGATTTTATGGCCGCCGGTTTCAGTCTGCGGATCGTCACCGACAAGCAGTTTGTCATCAATAACAGCATAATTCATGGCAGGATAGCTATTATGGTTTCTGATACCTGTATATGTTACTGTGGTCGCTGTAAAATCGTACCGGGCAACAACTGCAACATCCTCTAACTCATTAGAATTTGCATCCTCACCACTGCCGTACCAGACACAATAAAGGGTTTTGCCAGTCAGCCAGCCCACTGAAAATGCATCAGGTACAGTCGTAGTGCTTGTTTTTCTTTCCGGAATAGTACCGTCCGTGGTGTAGCATGTTTCGGCAGCAACAGGATCAGTTGAAATCGTAATTGTCTGCGCATCATTGTAAACCCCCTGCGGCGGCGTTGTGACCGGGGCTGCCAGTAGTTCAAGGTCTTGTGTTGCATTACCACCGCTTATTGAAATTATTTCCGAATAGATAACCTCAGGCAGGCTGCAGTCTTCAACAGTTATTTTATATGAGTCGTCAGCAATAGTTGTAAACAGAAAGTTTCCGGAAGTATCAGGAAGTTTACGGGAAATTATGCGATTGTCAGATGCTCTGAGGAGCACGACAGGGTTTTTGTAGGGACTCGCCCCAATTGTCACGGCTCCGCTTACAGTATGGCTGTCAGTGATTGAACCTGTGATCTCAATGTTTGTTGAAACGGGAGAGACATCATCAACCCATTTTATTATGGTAAAGTTATCCTCTTCGGCATCAGTTCTGAAAAGGAACATACCTATATCCACAGTGGATGAGGATATTACCGGCATTTCCAGAGTGAAACCACCCGAAGCACCAGAGATAGCTTTTTCTGCTATTCCCCATACAGCACTTAAATTTTCAGGAGTGAATTTTTTTGATCCGTCGAAGGCAATCAAGACAAGCTCTTCATTTGCAGCCACTGTACCTGTGAAGGTGAAGTTTCCCGAAATTGTTGCGTATTCGCCAGGGCCAAAAGAAGTAAGTGTACCGAGAGCTACATCACCACCGTTAACTGTGAATGCTTTAGGAGCGTACTTATAATCATCGGAGTCTTCTTCCATTTCAATATTGAGTGTATAATCACCATCAGGTGCAATAAATTCAAAATAACCTGTGTTATCAGGGTTTCCTCCGGCTATTTCACAACGGTTTCCAGCCTCAAACCAGACATCATTACCGGTTTTTCCAGTCGGTAAGGTTATTGTGCCTGAAACCTTATACCCTTTTTTATAAACAAGGGTGCCAACACTTTTGTGTTCCTCATCGCCAAGAATAAAGTCAATTTCCGGTATCGATATTTTTCTGTCTGCAACAGAGTCAAGCTTAATATCAACCTCACCGCCCAGAAGTCCTGAAAGTTCAAACCATCCCTGACTGGTGGTTCTGGTTTCTTTGTATACACCAGAGGTATCATTCCACATCCCAACCCTGTGATCCGCCATTGGGTTGTCATTATCGTCGAGAATAAAGCCCGAAATGGATGCTTTTCCTTCCGTTAGGGTAAAGTCGATATCGGCCAGGCTATTATTGCCTGAAATTTCGACAGGGGATGCATCATCTTCATCAAAAACACTGCCACCGTTTGAGTAAAATACTCTTACGTAGTTAGTGTTATCAGTGAAGATTGTAACTTTGTAAATACCATCTTCAAGGTCGGAAATAGTATAGTTTCCGTCTGAACCAGTCACGGCGTGTTTAACATAATCCCAGGTTCCGAATGTCGATACTGTCACCTGGATATTGGCTACCGGATCACCGTTTGAAACCTGTATAACAGTACCACTGATTTCACCTGCCTGAACTGTGACTGAACAAATTGCAAAAAGCAATGTCAGCACAGTCAAAATGAAGTACTTCTGTAATTGTTTCATGTAATTCCTTTATAAAATGGTTAATAAAAAAATATGAAGGCCAGATAAACAAAATTATTCTGCCCGGTTTTACGAGTATGATATTGCTTTTTACTTTTAAATAAGCATGAAGAGAAAAATAATTGCTCTTATGCTCTACCCTGATGTTTTAATACTAACGGCTATTAGTAAATTGGAAATACTAATAATACATATGTGTGAAATGTTTCCTAATATAAATTGTATATTAAATCAAGGGCAAAATATAAAGGGTGGGGCGTAGTAATGGTAAGGCGGCAGGCGTCTGCAAATGAATGTTTTACGGCGTGTGAGGGGGGTAAATAAAGAAACGGACAATTTACTATAAGTAGTTGTCCGTTTAGGTATATTTACATAGCTTGTAATGTTGGTGTGGTAATGTGTTGTCTTTTTTTTAATCCTTGTAATATAGCGTTTCAATTACTTTTGGATCATTCAGTCTTTCTTCAATATCAATGTTGAAAAATTCTGCTATGGGTAAAAAGAGATCCGGTGTCTCTTTCTGAACACTTTTTGCGATATCCAGAACATAATTAACACCATTAAGGGTCATTTTACCGAGGGGTTGTCTGCAGCCGCCGGCTGGCATTCCCAGAATCCGCATCAGCGTTTTTGCGCCAAGGGGGTTTCTTGCCCGGCACTGAACGTCACCGTATGGCGTAGATTCAGTCGTTACTACAGTTGTTATATTGAAAAGTGGCTGGAGCTTTGTGTTTAGCTTTTTTGCTTCGTCGGTATCACCGTTTTCTAATAGTTGAAGAAGCTCGGACACAGCTTTTGGTGCAATATTAGAGGCAACGGATATAAGGCCGTTTGCTTTTATTTCAGGGTCCGTCATCATTTCGAAAACCATGCCGTCATCGCCGGAATAGATAATGAAATCGGGGCCGCAAACTTTACGGGTGCGTTTCATATTATCAATATTGCCGGTTGCTTCCTTGACACTGTTTAAGTTGCCGTAAGTATCATTCAGTATGGCAAGGTCTTCCGGTAGCAGCTGGGCTCCGGTTCTTCCGGGTATGATATAAGGTATAACTTCTATGTCCGGGAATGTCTTTACAACAGGTTCTATGTACTCTTTTCTGATCTCAAGTGAACTTGGTCCATTATAGTAAGGATCTACTAACAGGATAGCATCAACACCGGCATCACAGGCATGTTTTGTTGCCGAGAGGGCTTCTTTGGTATTATTGCTCCCGGTCCCTGCAATACAAAAGCAATTACCCTTTGATTTGTCTGCAATGATTTCGGTAACTTTATTATGCTCATCCCAGGCAAGTGTCGGACTTTCCCCGGTTGTGCCGGCAGCAAGGATGCCGGTTATCTTGTTTGCTATCTGAAAATCAGACAGTTTAGCCAGGCCATCGTAGTCGACAAGATCATCTTTAAATGGCGTTATTAGTGCAGTGTAGCAACCGGATTTCATGATTCCTCCAAATCGTTTTTTATAATTAATTCTAACCTGTAACAATATAGAAAAGCAGGGCACTATGTCAATCTTTTTGTTTGACAAGTAGCGGGTCTTGGTTGTAAACTACGAGTTTATTTGAATAATAAGGTGGCGCTGCCGTTAGGCGGATGCGCTGGTAATTATAAACACTTGTCCGGCTCTTAAAGATAAAAAAAATGTGGTCGGATGATTTTTTAAATGAGGATTGAAATGGAAAAAGCAAAAAACGCAGAAGAATATATAGCGATACAGAGAGAAGCCATAGCTTCAAATTCTGAGTGTGGATCTTCGCACTACAACCTTGGTGTTGCACTGATGGGGCAGAAAAAATATGAAGAGGCTGAAGGTGAATTTCATGAGGCGGTAGGAAATAGTCCGACTCTTGCAGAAGCCTACGTGCAGCTAGGTTCTATTTGTTTGCAACGAGAGGATGTTGATGGCTGCCTCTACTATAACCAGCAGGCCACCAAGGCACGCGCCGGTTTTTCGGTCGGTTATGGCAATATTGGTTTTATTGAAGTGCAACGGGGGAATCTTGATGAAGGAATCAAGAATCTGAAAAAAGCTATCATTCATAATTCGAAATTTATTCAGGCTTTTACCACCCTGGCCAATGCATATCTTATGAAAGGGCTTGTAAGAGAGAGTATTGAGGCCAGCAAACAGGCTATTTCAATAGAGCCGAAATTTCCAATACCATATAATAACCTTGCGATTGCATATCTTGAGTTAGGTGAAAATCAGCTTGCTATTGAAAATGCAGATAAGGCTGTTGATCTGGGTTATGATGTTGCCCCTGAAATTATGAGCGAGATTGATGCACTACGCTAAAATAATATGAACCGGTATATTTTCGGTGGATTGAAAGTTGATATTTATGACGGATGTTATTTTTGAATATTATATATCGGACAGAAGTACCCCTGTAAAAAAGTCAGATGATCTCTGGGATGCTTTGCTCCCATCAGATATGCAGGCTGAGAACAGTGACAGCTCTGCAACTGTCGGGCACTATTTTGATACAGCTTCCTCTTTTTTAAAAAACGATGGTTTTTCTGTTGTAAGAGCCGGGGTTAATAAAGTTGAAAACCTTCAGATTCTATCTGAAGATATCAATAAAATTGAAGTTTATCTTGTAAAGCATGGGCAGTTCTATCATCCGGCACGCGTTGATGTAGTGCTTGCTGACACCTCAGTCTCTTTTGCATTGAATCTTGCTGTCTCAGAAGGCGGGGTGGCATGTGTGGAACGTGAATATCCGGTTCTTGAGAAATTAAGCCAGTGGGTTACTGATATTCCTGCGGTATTTGGAACGGGAAAAGTTGTTTCCGAACGTGGTGACGAATTTTCAATGTTTCTTGCCAAATGGTTTGACGGATATAATGAATTCCATATTTCCTATGAGGATGGGGTGAAGCGAGTCATTGTCTGGGATTATGATAATGGCTTTAACTATCTTTCCGAGCAGGATGTTTTTGCACTGTATAAAAAAGCCGCTTTTATAATGACGCAAAGTTATAATCCGAAAACGTTTGAGCAGATACAGCCATGGCATCATGCAGCCGGAGATTTTGTTGTAAAAAATGACGATGGTGGTATCGACGTGAAGCTTATCACGGTTCGTCAGTATACCTCGCTGTTTGAGAATAGTTTTGATGATGCAGAGTCGATACTTGAAGCCTTATTGATCTTTTTCATTGGTCTGTCAATCAGGATGCGTCTTGACAGGGTTGATGGTGTTGCCGAATCTGTATGGGCAGATGAGATTGTTCTTGTGGCAGTTGTTGGCGGTTTTTTTGCTGGAATAGAAGGGTTTGATTCACCTGATGTTTTTGGGGGTGATTTTGTCGGAAGTTTTAAGAAGTACATCAGTGATGTTGACTCTGACACTATTGATGAGTTTTCAATGATGATAGCAGGTTCGTATCATCCTGAATCTTCCGATTATTCAATTGTTGCAGAAAATATTCAGGCACATGTTGCCGCATTTGTAATTGAAGTCCGAAAGGCGGTCTGAAGCAGTTTGGCAAAGCCATAAGGGTATTATCTGTCATGGGAGGCCTGTGAAAACTCATTTTTGCAAATAAAGTCCGGTCGGTATCGGCAAGCCTTTTTTATTGACATTCAACATGAATCACTTTATACCATGTAGGTTGAATATTGTAGTTTTGTATATCAAATGATTAAAAGTCGGGAAATGATTTTAATTATTTAAGTAAGTTATATAAATTGGTGGAGTAATCCGGTGTGCCTGCTTAAGCAGGATAAACGAAGGACCTTCGTAAAACCGGATTGAAAAATTTTTATTTAATGGAGGTAAGGCAATGGCAAAGCATGAAACCCCTTTGTTAGATCAGCT